>JABEBX010017986.1_pt1 | contig 17338 bp, 17 predicted proteins | sample 7245971 | NCBI WGS metagenome assembly JABEBX01 (sample SAMN14506365, study PRJNA622280) | hot springs metagenome | biome: hot spring [ENVO:00000051]|acidic hot spring [ENVO:00002120]; feature: spring [ENVO:00000027]|sediment [ENVO:00002007]; material: sediment environment [ENVO:01001048]... | reverse complement strand
GCCTCCGGATATGAGAACTATGACCAGGTCTCCCGGCCCGGCATGCACGTGCGAAAGAAGTTCCCTGGAGGAATCCACGGATGCCTGTGACGTATAGGGATGGGTGCCCCTCAGGATCTGCAGTTCCGGATATTCGGTTACCTTCTCGTCCTCCGGAACGATGATTCCTGCGTAGGAAAGCCGCCCGATCAATACGTCCCTTATTCCCGCGTACATTGCCATCGATGCTTTCCCAAATCCTATTACGAATATTTTTTCATACGACGGTAAATTCACCTTCGCCAGATACGGCTTGACAAGGTTTTCGGGATCAAGTTCATCAAAAACCTCCTTAAAAATATTGATAATGAACGACCTTTTTTCGTTTATGCAAATATCTTCACTGTTCAGCAGATTGAAAGGCATATGGATTGCAATCACAGGCTCGTAATAAAATTTGTTCATGATCGTTACGTTAGGCGATCATAATTCTCTGGAAGCTGCAGAAAACGATCTGATAAATAGAGTCTATCACAAAAGTATTATGCCGTATTAATTATGATGAAAAATATGAGAGCTTCTGAGATATTCGAAAAATTCATAGATGAAAACGGAATGTATCCCGTTTTTGGAAATCCCGGCACAACGGAAATACCCATGCTGAGAAATGTTAAAAAGTATTACCTGACACTCCATGATTCCATATCGGTGGGAATGGCCGAGGGGAGATCGGATTATACGGGCAGGCCAACCGTTGTCAATCTCCATTCGCTTCCAGGGATATCAAATTCAATGGCATTCATATTTTCGGCTTACAAGAACCGATCCCCGCTTATAATCACGGCAGGGCAGCAGGACAGGAGGCATCTTTTCTATGATCCTTTGCTCTCCGGCGATCAGATTCCAATGGTCGACGGATACGTCAAGTATGCTTACGAGATCAGGGAAGCAAATGAAATACCGTCGGCAATGAGGAAAGCTGCGGAGATCGCCATGGATCCTCCGATGGGGCCGGTATTCCTCTCGTTTCCCATGGATCTTATGGACAGTGCCGGAGATTACAGGGAAGAGAAGCCGTTTTATTTCAATTATGAGACGGAAGAAGAAAAATCCGTTAAAGATATATCTGATGCAATAAACGATCATAAGAAGGTCGCGATCGTGTTCGGGTATGAAATTGACAGCTTCGGTGGATACAGTGAAGCGATGAATTTTGCCGAACGCCTGAATGCACCGGTTTTTACTGAATCCTGGCCGAGCAGATCGGTTTTTGACAGCAGGAACGAACATTACTATGGAAACCTTCCCATGACAGCTGCGGGAATAAATTACGCGCTCAGTGATTTTGATCTTATCGTATTCATAGGCGGCGATATTTTCATATATCCATATACGGACGCTGAACCGCTGGCGGGGAAGGAATGCATCTTTGTGGGATTCGATCTCTCGCACAGGACAGGAAGATCATACAAGATGAATCCCGTCTCATTCATGAGATCGGCCATGAGTTACATAAGACCGAAGGAGAAATTCGAACGTAAAAACCTTCCTGAACCGCCTGTGGCATCGGATATAATGAAGAGAGTATCAAAATTCTTTGGCGATTACTCGATTGTGGATGAAGCTGTTACAGGATCAGCTGCTGTGCAGAGATTCCTGGGGAACGTGCCAAGGGGGTACTATGCATCAAGAGCGGGCCCGCTTGGCTGGGGCGATGCAGCCACGGTAGGCGTCTCCACGGCCAGTGGAAAGACCCTTGGCATAGTCGGCGACGGCGCATTCATGTATACGGTTCAGAGCCTGTGGACCGCTTCAAATTATGGCCTTCCTGCCAAGTTCCTTGTGCTCAAGAATAACGCTTACAACATACTCAGAAGCTATTCTAAAGCCTATGGATACGGAATAGAAGAGGACAGTTACCTGAAATTTGATCTTGACGTGGTGAAAATATCAGAATCGCTCGGAATCAATGCAAGAAAATATTCGTCAGACGATGACCTGCTGTGGCTGAGGGATGGAAATGATCCGAAAGTGCTTGTTTATGAGGAGGAAAGCAATATACCGAAGCTGTTCTAAAAGGTGATACTGTGAATATAGGCGTAATTGGCGGAAGTTCGGTGGATGAGAAAATTTGCGGCCTTGCATATTCTGTCGGGAAATTTCTGGCTTCTTCAGGGGCTACGGTATTCTGCGGTGGATTGACCGGAGTTATGGAGTGCGTTTCGCACGGGGTCTACGACAATAACGGAACAGTTGTGGGAATTCTGCCTGGATATAAAAGATCCGAGGGCAACAGGTATCTCACGGTAAGGGTTCCAACAGGCATTGGCTATGCCAGGAATTTTCTGATAATAAGGGCTTCCGATGTTCTCATAGCTATTGACGGATCGTCCGGAACCCTTTCAGAAGCGGCCTTTGCCGTGACCGAAGGCAAGGATGTCGTATCCATCTTCGACATATATATCCCGAGAAAGAAGAATGACGAAGGAAATGTATACATCATTTCCGATCCTGAGGAGGCGGTGAACATGGCGGTTAAGATAGCAAAAAACCTTGAAAGGATCGGATGAATTGAGTCCGGCATTGATCTTCCGAATGTCTATCCTGGAAGGTCAGGAATAATGCGTATACGGCAAAAAAGTGAAAGGAGCGCACTGCCGGTCCTGAAGTATCTCCTGCCTGTACCGGTGAAAGATTCAGGAATAAAGTACCTTCCTGATTCTGATCCTCTGAACCGCATTCATCAGGATCAGGATGAGCATTACTGAAATGGAAAGCTGTATAAAATGGATATTGTAAGGCGAGACCAGATTAAAATATCCAAGGATCAGCAAGGATTTTCCGATTGAAGTTCCGAAGACGAATGATATCATAACGGAGAGCAACCCCAGGAAAAGTGAGAACAGCTCTATGCCCTGAAGGCCTATTTTCATTATGTCGTATATAAGATAGCTTATAATTATAGCCATTATCCCGAGTATCACAACAGTCTTATCCAGGAGATATATATTCGCAGCTGCAAAGACGAATATGCCGAATGTTATTATCGATATGTAGAACACCCTGTCCCTCTTTCCGCTGTTCTCACGGAGCCTTGTCCCTGTCAGGGCTATGAGGGAGAGGCTTATGAGCACCATGAAGTCGGTTATGTTTACAAGGAAAGCCCCTCCTGCGGTAGTCATGATTATAATTGCAATGAGCGTGAAAACCCATGAGAATCCGGCAAAGGATTGCGGAAAGATGTTATCCTCTGCCAGGGAACGCAGATGCCTTGAAGCGGCCATGAATGCCGGCACAAATGTTGTCAGTGTTGCCAGCAGGAATGAAAGCGCAATCAAAATGGCCCATGTTGAGTTCTGGAAGACGGAGGCAACATATATTGCAGGTATGACTGCACTGTTTATCGCCGGTTCACTGGCGTGCAGGGAAAATATTGCCAGGGCATAAAGTATCTGGAATATTCCCGCGGCTGCAATAACGCTATACATGGAAGCGGGGATATATTTCGGTTTTGGAAAGCGATGGTGCACAATTGCCGAAATTACGGGTATGCTGGATTCTTCCCTGGAATCCCTTTCCATAACCTGTATCTCCTGGTATCCGAAAAAGAGGATAAAGAGGTATCCTGTGTTCATTATCGTATCACTGAGGACATTTCCGTGGAAATCGAAAATGCCGGACATGTTCCATGAACCACGGAATCCAAGGTCCAGGGCGTCAAAGAATATTATGCTTATCATTATTACTAGGAATATAATCTGTATGTGGCCTATTGTCCTCATAAATTTCTTTTCAAAGAAGGCGTTTATTATGAACCACACTATCATTGCGATTATTATGAAAATTATGACAGCATTGACAAGTGTTACGTTGAGACCGGCGGATTTCAGCAATGACGGTATCACGGTAAGATCAAAATCCAGGAAGTAAATGACTGAAAATGCTGCCAGTGCAGTATTTGCAATCCACATTGAAAAGCGTGATATGAAATATCTGACGCTTCTTCTTCCATATGCAGATCTTATGAATGAAGGCCCGCCAAAAGCTTCGATATTATTTTTATATGAGTACTGGCCCATCTTTGAATACAGGTATGCAAGAAGAAATGACATGCCTATCGCTATAACCAGCGAAATAATGGATACATAAACGTACTGGTATATATTTTCGGGTATCAGGATGAAGAGGGGCGATCCTATTGTTGTCCCGAGTCCTATTGCAAAAAGGGTTACAAAACCGTACACAGGATTCTTTGCCCGCAAGCCTCAGGGTATGAAGGGCAATGAACATTACAAGAAGCGAGAATCCGAACATGAATATGAATATGGCGTATCCTTCCGGGCTGTGGCCTGTGAATTCAACAACAGCAGTTGACATATAGTTCCTGACAAGCGCTGGCTTTATAAAGATAAAGAGGGACGGAATCATCGTAAAAACGGAAACAATGATCAGAAAAGCCGAAAGAAAGAATTCACCTATGGAAACATAGAATTGTTCCTTTGAATTCTTTTCATCCTTCATAAGCCTCCTGAATTCCATTATGTTCTGGTCCTTGCTTTCTGCAAAGGCGGATTTTATCCTGTCAAGTTTTTCAGTATCCTGCCCTGCCAGAAGCATCAGGCCCTTGACATCCAGTACTGTACTCTCTAAAGATTTATCAAAACTGTCTGACATATTGTCATCGCCAAGCTGTCCACTACGTATTCAGATATTACTTTATAATACTTTTGAATACTAACAATCATGGAATCCATATCCAAAAATGTGATCGATAATCTTCTGGACGCAGTCATATCAATTAATTTATATAAAAAGGAAAAGAGCGATTACGAAAATTTCAGTGCCATGGTTGATTCCAGGAAGGAAACGCTTGATTCGCTCATACTGGAACTGAAAAACGTCCTAACCAATTTTGATGCAACAAAGGCCGGAGTGAATTTTGACGATGCAAAGGCAAAGATAATTGATTTTGCTACCATGGCCATACAGCAGGTAAAGGAAAAGATAAACAAGCAGTCAAAGGACGATGCCGGAAACCTGAAGCAGAAAATGGATTCCGATTTAAACAAGGCGATGGGAAGCCTGAATCTTTTTCTATCAAACGATCCGTTTAAAATTATTGATTATACCGTATACCTTAAGAATACAAACAACTCCTACGAAGGTTCTATCCGGTGGAAAAACCTGAAATGATGAAAATAGTATACAGGGATGAAAGCGGCGAGGTTGAGGTAGAAAATGATCCTGTACTCAATAAATACATTGATTATTCGGCTATAAAATCTTACCTGAATCACGTAATTTCACTCCTAAGGGACCTGATGTCCAAGAGAAAGAGCGTGTCTTCCATGAAGTTCAACGATCAGGATCTCTTTGAAAGCAATGACTTTTCGAAGCTCATGATATATGCCATAACAAAATACAGGGATATCATAACCGGCGACATACAGAAGGGTATCGTCACAAAGGACCTGATAATAAACAGAATCGCAAATATTGATGAGAACACTGCCAGGCAGATCATGCAACTGCTCGGTATAGCAAGCGGTCCTGAAAAAAGCGAAACAAACAGTATTTAATGGAATTATGCATGATCATGCGTGTATATAATCAGGTATTCAGAAATAGGCCTGAAGGGCCCGAAGGAAAGGAGCATGATGGAAAGGCTCCTGAAAGAGAATATAAAGGCATGTTATTCTTTTGCTGGGATCAATCCGAATGTATGGGCGGATCATGGCCACATTTATACCGATGCCGAATCTGATCAGCCCCTTCGTTATATAATGGGCATAAAATCTTTTTCTAGATGCGAACACTTTAAGCTTGACGGGATTGAAGGCATAGGTGAATATATTGACAGGCATTACCGCCAGAAAATAATCGGGAAAAAATTCGCCGTGAAATGCCACCGGATCGGGAACCAGAGCTTTTCATCAATGGACGTGCAGCGCTACATCGGCGATATGCTCTATGATGATTCCGGCGGTGTGGATCTTGATAATCCCGATGTCAGGATAGTTATTGAGATAAGGAACGATGACGTTTACGTATACGATACGGTAACGGAAGGTCCCGGCGGACTTCCTCTTGGATCCCAGGGCAGGATGGTTTCACTTGTTTCCGGCGGCATAGATTCACCCGTTGCAACTTATATGATGATGAAGCGCGGTTCTCCCTGCGATATCGTTTTCTGTTCCCTTTCGGATCCTGTGGACACATCATCATTCCTTAAGATTGCATCATCATTTGTCCAGAAATGGGCCCCGTACAGGAATGATAAAATTTTTATTGTTGACTGCAGGCCCCTCATAAAGATGCTAACATCAAACAAAAATATAAAATTCTCAAATGTTACATACAAGCGCATCCTTTACACAATTGCAGCACATATAGCACGTGTGCGAAACGCAAACGGCATAGTTACCGGTGAATCGCTGGGGCAGGTTTCGTCCCAGACAGCCGAAAACCTCAGGGCTATAGAAAGCGGTATCGATATTCCGGTTTACAGGCCACTGATAGGATTCGACAAGGATGAGATAGTTAAGGTAGCCAGATCAATAGGAACGTATCCGGAAGAGAATTTAGGAGAGTTCTGCTCGCTGTTTGCTGAGCATCCCATAACCAGGTCCCGGCCGGAACAGATTGATGGGGATATGGAATATATTGATCTTTCACCGATTATTGATAATATGCGCATTTTGAGCTTCAGGGATATCTCCGGATCGATCCTGAATGATGATATCAGGTATGATGGAAATGCCGAAAATGCAGTTTTCATAGATCTGCGCCCGGAAAAGGAATATGAAAAATCGCATATTGAGGGCGCGGTGCACATGGGCATTGGCGATATAGAGAAAATATCCGATAAGGGCAGGTCCTATGTCTTTTACTGTGAGAAGGGCATGCAAAGCGCATATGCCGCAAGCCTTCTCAAAAGCCATGGATTCAGGGCCTGCTATGACACTTACCAGAATCTACTGAAGGGGGAGAAATTCAAAGTTAAGGGGATCTGATAATGACCCTACAAGTATTGGCGTTTCCTTTGTTATCCATTTTCTGGCCCTGGCCTCCCTGAGTTTTTCAGTAACATGCGACCATTTCACGAGATCCGGCACCTCGTACAGGACAACGAATTCCTGGTCTCCCAGGCCGAATGAATATGTCGTATACGATCTTATGCCTTCCTGCTCTGGATGTGTTGTAGCCGCCCTTATATGTTCCATCATTATCTCCTTCCTTTCGTCATAATCTATAAGGTACCATTCCGCGGACTTTGACATCGGATAGGATACAAAATATTCGATCGGATCCTGCTTAAGTGTGTCTTTGAGGCTCCTGTTGCCGTGCATATAAGGAGACTGGTCATAAATCGATATGGACGAGTAAACTGGAAATGCATATCTTCCGAATATACTGGCAAATTTTTCCCTTGTGGATAGCAATCTACGGGGATCCTCTGAAGAGAACCATATTATAACATCAATATCATTCCTGAAGGATCTGTAAAAGTGAAGGTTCAGAAGGTTTTTTCTGGCTTCCGCGGAGTACCTGTTTATCTCGCTTACCTCACGTGCCATAACGTACGGGTTCATCCAGAAATTTTTCAAAATACGAGGAATAATGCTAGGCCTTTATGGAATTATAAACCATCAGCGAGATCAGCCTGCCGTATTCTGTCAGGCGCCCCCCGTATTCAAGTATTTTATCGCCGGAAAGCAGGAATAAGCTTACGGTATCTGTGGAAGTCCCCGGCGAATGCCTGCCTGTCGATTTGTCCATGATACCCATGTCATTCATTGCTTGCGACTTGCTTTCTATCACGGTCTGGAAGAGGCCAAGTGCGGCTGAATCCGAGAGCGGGAGATCCGTTACCACGCATATATTTATTGTCCCGCCTGGCCGGCCATAACTGCCAATGCTCAGGGCATTGCCCGTTCCAGACGTTACGTATGATCGCATTGCATAATTTCCTGCATGCGATTCCTTTTCTATGACTGTGGATACGTCAACTGCAGTGAGAGTTACGACGCTTTTCTTCTTGCTGTACCGTTTTTTTTCCAGAAATCTCTCTGTGTCCGTAACAGGATCACTGTTAAAATCCATGCTTACATGCCGGTTTATGTAAGCTTCAGCCTCGCCATAGCCACCATTATATGGCGCATTGCTGAAAAATCTGGCGCTTTCCCCGAAAAAAATTACATAATGATCGTCTGCCACCTGCAATTCCGGGTTCATTGGAGACTATATCGATGCATCAAAATAAATATTCCTGAAATTGTACCGTGATCGATCAGAGATTTTAGAAATATACAATGAAAGAAAAAATATTAAAACACGAAACATTATCATTATATGGATCAGGAAGAAAACGAAGACAATATATGGACTGACGAAACCCAGCTCAGTAACATTGTCAAGGAACTAAACTTTAAGATCAAGGTCTTCGGTTTCGGCGGATCTGGCTCCAATACAATCAACAGGCTTATGAAGGAACAGCTTTCCGGGGTAAAACTCATAGCCTGCAATACCGATGCCGCACATCTGCTGAGAATAAGGGCCCACGGAAAAATACTTCTGGGAAAGGACCTGACCAGAGGCCTTGGCGCCGGGGCAAATCCGGACGTGGGAGAAATGGCGGCAAAAGCCTCTGAAGGTGATATACTCAAGCAGATAGACGAGGCAAGCATAATATTCATAACTGTAGGTCTCGGGGGCGGAACCGGAACTGGCGCGGCCCCGTATGTGGCCAAGCTGGCAAAGGACAGGGATCTGCTTACAATTTCCTTCGCCACACTTCCGTTTTCATCTGAGGGTGCCATAAGGATGAAAAATGCCCTTGAAGGCGTGAATAAACTCGTAAGGAATTCTGATGCCGCTATAATAATCCCGAATGATAAACTCCAGGAGCTGTCTCCCGACATGCCAATCCAGAAGGCCTTTAAGTTTGAGGATGAGGTTATTTCCACCGGTATAAAGGGAATAACGGATCTTATAATGAGCACGGGGATGATAAACCTTGACTTCAACGATCTTAGAAAGATAATGAAAGATTCCGGATTTGCAACGATAGGCATGGGCACATCCAGCCAGGCAGTCGGGGATCGAGTGATAGAAGCTGTTGAAAGGGCAATTGGATCTCCATTCATGGATGTTGACATTTCCAAGGCCCGGGGTGCGATAATAAATGTCATGGGTGGAAGGGATCTGCAGCTTGTTGAAGCACAGCAGGCAGCAGAAATTGTAAGAAAGAAAATTTCCCGTGATGCAGGAATAATGTGGGGCACAGTTGTTGACGAAAAGATGAGATCATCAATTAAGGTGCTTTTGATACTGTCTGGCGTGGAACCAAAATTCAATATGGAAAAGCCCGGGGACGCCTGAAATTTTTTAATCGTATGCCAGTTTTATATCCGTTATCATAAAATAGCCGCCGGATCCTTTCCACAGCGTTTCACCGCTAACGGTGCAGGACGTTTTGCCGAAGCCATATACAAATGTTTCATATTCGCCGCCTTCGCCGTTAATGTTTATGCCATATCTTCTGCCCAGGGATTTTAAATGCTGCAGGTATCCGTAATCGAGTTCCCTCCCGAGATCATCTTCTGTGAATCTACCGCTTTTTATTCTGCATTCATATGGCGAATTTTAATTTTTTTGATTAAAGGCATCTCCATGATATTCGTCTCATGCTTCGCCCATGGTGCAAACCATAAATAAATAGAAATATTATCTTACAGAACAGAATCCGGGAAATACAGTATACCTGGAAATGAACGGAGATCATTGCAGGCAAACCCGGATCACTTGAGATACGCTTAACCGTTAATTTTATGTGTACATTCGGATAATGACTGAATGTAAATAAAGGAGAGAAATTATGGAAACAGCATATGCAACTATTAAGATGATAACGATGGCTAGATATAAAGGAAAAATATCATTGATACCATTATGGGTGAACCGGCCGTGGTAAAGTACAGAAAGATAAACCAGAACAGTACGATAAGCGACATAGACAGGGAGGTGCTCGATTACTGGCATGATCATAAAATCCAGGAAAAGGTAATCAAGAGGGGCGGTGAAAAAAAGTTCACGTTTCTTGAGGGGCCGCCCACTGCAAATGGAAGGCCCCACATAGGCCATGCGATGACCAGGACTTTCAAGGATGTTAACCTCAGGTATATGGCAATGACCGGCCACCAGATTCACAGGCGGACAGGCGGATGGGATTGCCACGGCCTTCCTGTGGAGCTCGAAGCCGAAAAGCACTTTGGCTTCAAGACGAAATCGGAAATTGATGCATTTGGCATAGACAAATTCAATTCGTACTGCAGAGAAAGCGTTTTCCGCTACATAGACGAGTGGAAACAGGTCGATGATATCATTGGATTCTCCGTGAATCATGATGATGATTACGTTACGCTGAGAAACGACTATATGGAAAGCGAATGGAATGTCCTGAAGAAGCTTTATGAAGATGGGCTGCTCTATAAGGATCATACCATAGTCCCCTACTGCCCGAGATGTGAAACGAGCCTGAGTTCCCATGAGCTTGCCCAGGGCTACAAAGACATAAAGGATCCTTCCGTCTATGTTAAATTCAGGGAAGCCGGTAAGGCAAACTATTATTTTCTTGCATGGACAACTACACCGTGGACACTGCCTTCCAATGAATTCCTGGTCGTAAATCCTGAAATAGAGTACTCCCTTGTGGAATATGAGAATTCCTGCTATTATCTGGCATCATCCAGGGTGGGTGAACTGATCAAAAACGGCAGGGTAGTTGGGAAATTCATGGGCAGCGATCTGGCAGGAAAAAGATATGAACAGCTGATTCCCTTCCTGAAAGCCCCGGAAGGGACTCTTCGTGTTGTAATCGGGGATTTTGTAAGCACTGAAGAGGGTACAGGAATAGTACACGCCGCACCGGCTTTTGGCGCGGACGACTTCATTATAGGGAAGAGGGAAAAGGTTGAGATCCTTAATCCTGTTGACAAGAACGGCATATATGCTGATATATCACTGCCATGGCACGGAAAATTTGTGAGGGATGCAAACGAAGATATAATAAAATATCTCAAAACAAACGGCCTGCTTTTCAAGAGCGAAAAATACCTGCACAGTTACCCGTTCTGCTACAGGTGCGATACGCCGCTGCTGTATTATCCTCTTGATGCCTGGTTCATAAAGGATGATCTGAAAAAAATGGGCACAGAGGTGCCTGAGGATCTCCACAGGCCATTCATAGACAACGTAACCTTTACCTGCCCTGAATGCGGCGAAGAGATGAGGAGGGAACCGTATGTAATAGATACATGGTTTGATTCGGGAAGTGCCACTTACGCAGCTATGCACTACCCCTTCGAGAAGAAGTTCGATCCTGGGAGGGACCTTCCGGTTTCTTTCATAACGGAAGCCATTGACCAGACGAGAGGATGGTTCTATACGCTTCATGTTATTTCTTCTCTCATATTTTCGAAAAATGCATATGAAAGCGTCCTCTCAATCAGCTTCATACTTGATGCTGAGGGCAGGAAGATGAGCAAAAGCAAGGGGAACTCCGTATTCGCCCTTGACTTCCTGAGGGAGGTTCCGCCGGATTCACTGAGACTGTTCTTCCTGTTCGGAGCACCATGGAAATCAAAGAACCTCGATCGCAAGGTGATTGATGACCTGTCCAGGAAGATACTCTCAACGATACTGAATACCTACGCTTTCTTCTCGTATAATGCGAACATTGACAACTTCGAGTTCCGGGGAATTGATGGAATTGACAACATAATGGACCGCTGGATGATTTCCAGGTTGAACTCATACGTAATGGAGATGAAAAAGGCGTTCGAAGATCTTGATCTTCAGGATACAGTAAAATTAACACTGGATTTTGTGGATGAACTCTCAAACTTTTACCTCAGGCTCTCAAGGCGCAGATTCTGGGAGGAAAACAATGATGAGGCGAAGCTGAAGGCTTATTCAACACTCTATTATACACTTCTTAACCTTTCCAGAAGCTTATCACCGATTGCGCCCTTCTTTTCAGACTACATCTATATGAGCCTCGGCGGCCCGAAGGAAAGCGTCCACCTTGACGATTATCCTGTGCCGGATCAATCAAGAATAGACGGTGAACTTCAGGATAAGATGAAGGCAGCATACACACTTATAGAGATCGTTAGAAGGGTCAGGCAGGAAAATTCCATAAAGGGAAGGCAGCCAGTTTCAGAGATAAAGGTTTCTGGCGTGACAATGGATAACGATATAATAAATATTATTTCAGGAGAGATCAATGCAAAGAAGCTTTCATTTATAGATGCTGGACAGCGCCCCCTGAAACACAGGGTGTCACTTATCTTCTCGACTGCAGCTCCGGTATTCAGGAACAGGATCAACGACGTGAAGAATGCAGTTGAAAACTCTGATCCAGAATACATATACAAACAACTGGAAGAAAAAGGATCTGTCCATATCAGCGAATTCGATCTGGCAAAAGATATGCTGGATATCGCAGTTGTCCCGGATCCCGGCTACGGCTACGGCAAGGACGAATCCTCCGGAATAGAGGTATTCATAAACAAGAACATCGACAGAAACGAGCTGCTTGAAGGCATGGCACGCGAGATAGTCAGGAGGATCCAGGTGATGAGAAAGGATAGCAATCTTGAATACACTGATAAAATCGTGACATTTATAAACGATCCCGGCAACTTCTCTGACGCGATAAATGCCTATTCGGATTATATAAGGAATGAAACGCTGAGCGAGAAAATAGAATTCTCAAAAGACCGTGAATACAGGGAATGGGATATTGACGGTGAAAAAATAGGAATAAGGATTGAAAAGATATAAAAAATTAGAAAAAGAAAATTATATTTTATTTTTTACCAACTGCAGGCAAAGGATTGTATACTGTTTCCGGCTCGCGAACGACTGCATATTCATCTTCCTGAAGTATGCCGTGAAGCAGCTTGCTTATGGCATATATCGATGCATATGAAACGCTGAATACAAATGCACCGACAACAACAATTGCAAACGCTTCAAGGCCAAGCTGATGAAGCGCCACAAGGCCACCGCCGAAGAAAATGCCATTCGGGAGATTTGATGCGCCTGAAGCCGATGCGAATGGAGTCTGGGTAAAGAAGGCTATCATGAGAAGGCCGAATAAACCGCCAACGGTATGACTTGGCAGGATTCCAACCGGATCACTGTACCATTTTGGCTTTGAAAATATCTTTTCGGCATAGACAAATATCGGGCCGCTCACAAGGCCAAGTATCACAGCACTGCCCGGGCTGACATAACCGGCAAGAGGCGTTATGACTATAAGGCCCATAAGAACGCCGTTTACTCCGTAAATGAGACCCGGATCGCGCCTTGAAACGAGGAATTCTGTGGCAAGCGTGGAGACAGCTGCAGATGCTGCTGCAAGAAACGTGGTTATAACCACTATTATCGTTTCCGAGGTAAATGCCAGCTCACTTCCGGGGTTGGAACCGAACCATCCCATCCAGAGAAGAACAATTGAAAGCGTAAGCCATCCTGAATTTATGTTGAGGCTTTCTTTTTTCGATTCTTTCATTCCTTTTTTCTTCTCTTCCTGCCATATACGGGCTAATAATGCTATTGCTGCAAATCCTGCGGCTCCATGGACGACAAGCCCGCCGCCAAAATCACGCACACCCAGCTTATAGAGCCAGCCTGTGGGATTCCATATCCATGCTGCCGGAATTGTCCAGATGAATATAAAGTAGATAACTGAAAATAATGCAAAAGCAGACATCTTCATCTTGCGAAGGACAACAACGCCAACAAGGGCAAGGGTAACGGAAGCGAAGGCGGTTTCAAAAAGGAAATAGGTTCCTGTTGCAAGGCCGGTATCGAAAAATTTAGTGCCGGTAAGCCAGAAAACGCCCGTAAGTTCACCGGCGAGGTTCGATGAAAACAGGCCGAGAAAAACATTGCTGTAGGAAGGATTTCCGATTATCCCGCCAATGGTAGGAGCAAAAGCGATGTTAAAACCAACGAGCCCCATGAAAAATAAGGCAAACACCGTCATTATAAGTGTTTTATAAAGGCTCCTGTCCATCCTGCGGTTAAGTTCTCCAATCTCCAAAAAACCATATTATCACTACTAATTAAAAATATTCATAAAAAAGTTTATATATTGGTTTTAGTTATAAAATTATGTTTCAAATAGATGGAATAATATTTCTTATAGTTGCCCTGATCGATGGATTACTCTTTGGAATTGCTATAAAAAAGGGTGTTACATCGTTTATCCTGATAATAATAGCGCTTATTATTTCGTCATACATCGGCCTTTCTTTTGTTCCGCATCTTTCGATCACCGATATGTCATCAAAACTGCTTCCATACATAAAAGAGTATGGTGCACAGATCACAAGCGATATCTCACTGGGCCTTAGTGGATCGCTATCCCTTACGATAGTGCTCTTTATAATCGGGCTCGGCGTAGGAATCTGGAAAGGATAAACACAGTATTTAAAAATTTTTTTAAATCACAATAGAACTAAATTAAACTCATTAGTTTTTTGGTTTTTAAGTAAATGTATTTTCCAGCATTTTTTTCAATGTTCCTGCAGAAATCCCGTAAAAATAATGTCCTGGTTAATAACACATGTTTAGCCGAACAATTAAAAGGATTTTGTTGTGGATATCGAATTAGTAAAATATTTTTTAATTCTATCATGGGAATGTTTCATGCCCGGTGTTTTAAGATCCTAGTCACTGTCCACACTTTAACGTAGTATAAATAGAAATCCGGGAATTACTGTTTTTCGCTGGATTCTTCATTCTGGCTGCCGGCATTTATTGACTTGAGAAGCTCCTCAAGATCCTTGTCCCCGGGTGCAGATGCTGCGTTCTGTTTCTGCTTGGACTCCGCCGATGCGGCCTCAGATTTGGCCGGTGCTTTCAGTTCACCAAGAATCTTGTCAACGCTCTCAGGGTTATATTCCCCTTTCTGGTTCACAGCAGTTGTTATCTGCTCGAGCTGGCCGCTGAGCCTTTCCTGTATCTGATCTGATGATGATATGATTTTTTCCACGTTCTGCTGCATCTGGATGACCTGCTTTTCACTAAGCTGGCTTTTCAGGAGATCTTCAGATCCTTCCTTAAGTGATGCCCATACATCCTTGGTAGTCTTTGCAAACTGCAGGTTCAGGTCAATGTTTTCAAGAAACATTTTATAATCCTTGAGCCCTTTAATCGCGCTTTCAAGGGATATCATATTGGAAGCGAAAACGCGCGCCTTATCAATATTTCCATCCTGGACCGCCACCTTTGCGTTCTGTAAACTAGCTTCCCTGTTTTTCTGGTATTGCCTAATAGCGCGGTCAATATCCGACTTCCATTTATTTATTCTTGATCGTCTTTCCAATAATTTTTCTTCCTCACTCTTCCCAATAGCTTTATTTTTGCCATGTTAAGTGAGAATATCTTTTTCCTTGCCTCGTAGTCCGGTGGAGGCACGTAAATCTTAACATCAAAACGTCCTGGCCTGAGCATAGCCTCGTCGACTTCCCATGGATTATTTGTGGCCGCAATAATAAATATATTCCTGTTTCTCTGAGCCCCTATTCCCCCGACTTCGTTAAGGAGCTGTGATACGCCGCGCTTGACAACATCTGAATTTGAAACGTCACGCCTGGGCACGAGCGTATCTATTTCATCAAAGAATATAATTGAAGGCGATAAAAGATAGGCAGCCCTGAAGAGTTTTGTGATATTTTTTTCGAAAAGCCCGAACCACTGGCTATACAGTGCAGACGGATTGACGCTGATAAACCTGGCCTTTACCTCGTTTGCTATGGCCTTCACAATGAACGTCTTTCCTGTTCCAGGAGGGCCGTATAGAAGCATGCCTCCTCCAAACTGGACATTGTACTCCTGCGAGAGCTCCTTGTACCTCATCGGATAGATGATCTTTGCCATAATTTCGTTTTTCACATTTTCCAATCCGGCTACATCATCAAATGTTATTTTAGGGATCTCCGGCCTTTCCAGCCCTATCTCTTCCAGAAGTTTTGCGCCGTCCTGGATCTCTCCATCTTCTTCCCTGTTTGCCTGTACTTCGACCATTTCACCATTGAGCCTCTTATAAGCGTTAAGAATAGACTGGCATTGCTGGAGCCTTTTATTCTTATCAGATGGCGGCGATTTCTTGGCCACTTCCAGCATCAGCCTGTATGATGAAAGGTAATACTCCTTGGCATTATCCCTATGGCCTGCAGCCTCTTCCTTTATCCCGGCCTCAAGCAGCTTTGTGGCCTTTTCAAGGTTTTCATCGTTCTGCGTTCAGGATTCGCCCCCGTTCCCTTCAGAATCGTTGCTTGGAATTGAAGAATCAATCACAGTTCCCTTTGTATAAAGCTTTATTTTCTTCAGCTTGAACGAAAGAACAAAAAATTCAACCTTTATCTGGTATTCGTCAGGAAAAATAGCGTATTCCGTTAATATTTTGGATATTTTGCTCGATAGAAAAACAATGACATTTATTCGTCTAACCTCCAGCATATGTCTTTTAACATAACCATGAGCATATCCTTTTTCAGATCGGATTACAGTAATCCGTTCAGTATATTACAGGTAATTAATACTTTGTTTTAAACTTTTATCGCTTTTAACCCAATTTCCGCAACCGATTTTTCTATATACCGATCGCTTTGCTTTACCGGCACAGCCATATTCCGGATTTTTACGTACTTCAGTTCATGGTTTTGGAGGAATGGTTTTTGATGCCGGTGATGACATATAAGCCTGCATCTCGTTATATATGGCGCGGATGGATTGCAGACCGCCAGTGAACTCGATATACTTGTTTACAAGCTGTATTTTTATTGTACCTTTCTTCTTTATCATCCCGTTCTCGCTGTAAGATATCTCTTTTACCTCCTCAATAGGGGTGGAAACAAAATTATTCTTTTTAAAAAGGTGACCGATCTGGTTGTACCATATAATGCGGCGATCTGTAATAATGAAATAGTATTCCGAACCCTGGTATTCAATCTCTGAAGAACTCTTATATCTAACATTCTCTCCAGGAGCCAAAAATTCCTCTAATGCCATTTTATATCAGTGGTTACATCTTATAAGGCTATAAAAATCTTGTGAGATTGAGCTATAAATAATTTAAAAAATGATCAACGTACTACTTCTTCGTTACTGATGGAATCCGGTTTGGAAATATAGATTCTCAAAAGGACATAAAAAATCAGCGCAGAGATTATGCTTCCAAACTGTATCTGCGGCATATAAAGAAACAGCCAGTTCAGCCGTGGCATTGGATAGACGTTTAAGAATATGCCAGTAATGGTCGCCAGAATGGCAGAAAATGAAA
>JABEBX010016826.1_pt1 | contig 17347 bp, 8 predicted proteins | sample 7245971 | NCBI WGS metagenome assembly JABEBX01 (sample SAMN14506365, study PRJNA622280) | hot springs metagenome | biome: hot spring [ENVO:00000051]|acidic hot spring [ENVO:00002120]; feature: spring [ENVO:00000027]|sediment [ENVO:00002007]; material: sediment environment [ENVO:01001048]... | reverse complement strand
GCCGCACTGGAAACAGCTCAAACAGAGGTGCGGAACAGAGATCGGATCGTTGGTGGAGCTATTGCAGGGTCGGCTATCGGCCAGCGTCATGGCGATCGTGACCAACCGCGACAGCGGTCTCTTCCCCAAACCGGCTGAGATCGAGATGTCCTGCTCCTGTCCCGACTGGGCGGAAATGTGCAAGCATGTCGCCGCCACGTTGTACGGTGTGGGCAGCCGTCTCGACCACAGTCCGGAACTTCTCTTCAAGCTGCGGCAGGTGGACCACCTGGAACTGATCAGCCAGGCCGTCCAACCCGCTGCAAAGCGGAAAGGCTCCGGCAGAAAGACGATCGCAAAGGACCAGTTGGCCGATGTGTTCGGCATCGAGATGGAGACGGACGCCGGGATAACCCCATCCGCGGCCGTGCAGCCCGCCAAATCGAAGCGCAATGGAAGGTCCGCCGCTGTTGAAGGAGAAAAGAACGACGGTGCCAGACTTCACGCTGAACCTCACGCTGAACCTCAAAAGCCGCGTGGAAAAGCATCTCCAGCTTCCGACCAAGCTGCTGATTCAAAGCGTAAGAAGCTCAGCGTGAAAGAGCGGCGACGCGCCGCAGAGACTCTCAAGAGAAGGTCGGAGGCCTTGCGGCAGAGAGCGCAGCCGAAGGACAAGAAGCCGAAGGACAAGAACGAGAATCTTCCTTCCCGGTCACCGAAGAGAACGAACGGCAAGGCACAAGGGGCGCAATCGGCCTCCAGCAAACCCGCTCGCAAGCGTAGCGGAGTCTGAACGTTTGCGGAAACCGCACCGGTAGAGCAATTTTCCTGTCCAGCTATCGCTTGGACGCCACCGACCACAACCGGTTGGGCATGGTGGCATCCAAGCGATATCCAGTTCCGGTGAAATCCGCCTGGGCGCTCCCAAACGCCGACTCGTAAGCTCGTCCAGAAACTCATCGACGGATGATAGTGAGTTAAAATTGCTTGACAATTGCTTCTCTGCCTATTATGTTTTATACGTTACATTTTACTAAATCGCTTTAACTGTGGATGGTGACCAATCGTCGTGCTACGAATAGGCATTGCATACATGCTCGCATCCCGCATTCTCCAAAGTGCGTCCTGACACTCGCATGCGGGGCTGTACTGGCCGCCATTGCATGGCCCGCAAGGGTGGCATGTTCCGCCTCATCCTCAAGCACCACGCCGAACACGACGAAGGCAGCCATCTCACAATAGGAATTCCAGATGTGCCCAATCTCTTGCAAGAAGCGCGAATTCGGAAGGTGGAGGACTTTGACGATGGCCAGGATAAGGGCTGCAATCGCGTTATTGGCGGCGAGTGCCTTGGGTGTCCTGATGACGGCGTGCGGCAACGGGGGGACCGCTACCACGCCGCAGCCGAGTTTCACGCTGACTGTGGATTCGACAGGGGCTGCCACCGGGGTTTCGATTACGAATTCGCCCGCGGATAACAATGCTGTCGCCAGCGGGAGTACGCCTTTCACGCTGACTTACAACTCTGGAGCGACGGCGACACTGACGGCGCCGCTGACGGCATCGACTCAGGGGTATACGTTCTCCTCGTGGAGCGGATGCGCCAGTACCAGCGGAGCCTCCAAAAATGTGTGCAGTGTGACGATGAGCTCGAACATGACGGTGACGGCGGCCTATACGGCTCCGGTCGCGCTGATTGCTCCTACAGTGACGGTAACGCCGTCGACAACCACGATGGATAGCCAGCAGACCCTGCCGGTAACAGTAGCGGTGGCGGGGCCGACCGGCGATCCCACGCCGACGGGGTCGGTGGTAGTGAGCTACGGCGCCAGCTACACTTCGGCGTCCATGACGCTGAGCAGCGGTAGCGCGACGATCACGATACCCGCCGGGACGCTGCCTCTGGGCAGCGACACGCTGACGGCGACCTATACGCCGGATTCGGCGGGTTCGGCCACCTATACTACGGCCACGGGGACATCGGGCGCGGTGACGGTGGAAGCGCTGACCACGGTGACGGTGGATCAGACCAGCACTGGCCTCGCGGTGACGAACCAGATCTTAGGGGTAAACCTGGAGGCCTGGTATGACGTAGTGGGAAACGCCGGCGCGGTGACTACGGCACTCGGGCAGGCGGGGCTGCAGGCGATCCGATGGCCAGGCGGCTCCTGGTCGGACGCGTATCACTGGGAGAACCCCAACAACTACCTCAGCAACGGCAATCTGCCCTACATGTGTAACACCACCGCGGGTGACGAGGGCCAGATGTCGTGGGCCGGCTACAGCACGTTCGCGCAGTTTGAGAGTGCTATTCCCGAAGCTGGAGCAGGGTACGATCTGGCGCTGACGGCGAACTATGGGAGCAACGAAACCTGCAACGGAGGCGGAGATCCCAACGAAGCGGCATTGTGGGCGGCCGCGGCGGTCAGCGATGGGCATCCGGCCAGCCACATCACCGTGGGCAATGAGGAGTATGGCGATTGGGAGTACGACCTGCATTCCACTCCGAATGATCCGACGACGTATGCGGACGCTGTGATTGGCGCGAGCGGCTACTACGATCTGATCAAGGCGCAAAGCCGGAACACGCTGGTGGGTGTGGTCGTGGATGCCAATTGCACGACTTCCAGCGGCTGCACGGACGGTTGGGACAGCACGGTGCTTTCGCTGGCGAAGGGATCGTACGACTTTGTGGAGTATCACTATTATGCGCAATACGGAAACGTGACCAGCGATACCTATCTGGTGGACACGGCGGCGCAGCAATTCACGACGAATATCAACGAGATCAAGACTGAGTTAGCGACCGCGGGCGAGGCGAGCACGCCCATCTACGTGGGCGAGGTCGGACCCAACAGCGGCAATGTGGGCACCCAGAGCTGGTCGATCACCGATGGGCTCTATGCCGGCCAGATGCTGGGCGAGGCGATGAACGACGGCGTCTCACGCTTAACCTGGTGGGACGGATTCGATAACTGTCAGGGTCCCGGCAACAACCAGCCGGGCGTCTACGGCTGGCAGCTCTGGGGGGCCCAAAACATCTTCTCCGACGGGCCGGCGATGGACACCGATTGCCCCGGGGATGGAGCCATTGGCACCCTATCACCGGCGGCACGCGCCTTCCAGCTCTTCAGCCAGGTAGCGGTGACGGGCGAAAGCGTGCTGACGGCGGCGGTGAGCGGCGACACGACGGATGTGCGTGCCTATGCGGCGACGCACAGCGGCGGAACCGCGCTGGTGCTGTTCAACCTGAATGCGACCACGGCCGAGCCGGTAGAGATCACGCTGTCGTCGTCCACGTCGACCTCCAACATGAGCGTGACCACATACGATAAGGAGATCTACGACTACTCCAACGTCAACTGCCAGGCGGATTCGGTGTCGTCCTATACTCCCTATCCGTGCACGTACGATCCCACACACGACTACAGCAGCGCGGTGTGGGCTGCTCCAACGACGACGAATCTGGGCACGCAGACGCTGCCGTACACGCTGCTGCTGCAGCCGTGGAGCATGAACGTCGTGATCATCCCGCAGTAGGTGCGGGGTTGTTCGCCGGGATTTCCTGAAGGGCTGAAACGGCGGGCGCTACCGCTCCGTTCCAATCGGCTCTACGCCATCATTCATGGCTCATCCGGGATAAAAAGGAATGCCAGTAAAAACACCTCTCCTCAGCCGCGAGGGTGGAAAAGTCCCGCTCTTGGACTTTTCCTCGGAGCGGCTTCTTCCACCCACAAATCCTGCGGAAGAGCCAGAATCAGAAACTGGAGGCTCTAAAGGGTGTGGGCCAGAATCAAGGAGAAGCTGCGAGCCGCGCCGTGGAAGATGCGCGTGGGGGTAAAGCCGGCGCGGGTCAGGAGGGCGTGCAGGAACTCCTCGCTGAACTTGTAGCTGTTTTCGGTGTGGATGGTCTCGCCCTGGGCGAAGTGGATACGGAGGAGTTGGTCCGCGTTGCGGATGTGGACAGTCTGCGGTACAAGACTCTCCAGGTGCATCTCGATGCGGCTTTCGGCGCCGTTCCAACGGACGCGATGGGTGAAGTTCCGCAGGTCGAAGTCCGCGTCGAGTTCGCGATTGAGGCGGGCGAGGACGTTGAGGTTGAAGGCGGCGGTGATGCCGGCGGGGTCGTCGTAAGCAGTGAGGATAGTGGAGACGGGCTTGTGGGCGTGGGGGGCCAGATCGGCGCCGAGAAGAAGGGCGTCGCCCGGTTGAAGATGAGAGCGCAGGCGGCGGAGGATGGTGTTGGCTTCCTCCGGCGAGAAGTTGCCGATGCTGGAGCCGATGTAGAGGGCAAGGACGCGGCTGCGCATGGCTCCCGTTCGTGCCTTCCACTCTGGAAGTTGATCGGCCAGGGGGTAGAGGGGGGGATGCTCGAAGCTATAGGGGTCGGTGACGTAGTTGGCGAGCTGGGCGCGAACGCTGAGGCCGGGGATGGAAGCGGTCAGTTCTTCAATTGCGGCGAGGGCGGTGGAACTTACGTCGATGGGCTGGTAGAGGAGGGTAGGTTGCAGGCGTATGGCAGCCTGAAGAAGGAGGCTGGTCTTGGAAGCGGAGCCGCCGCCCAGCTCGGCGATGGTGAAGGGATCGGGTGCGGGCATATACCATCCGCTGGGAGCGCCCGGGGCGAGAAACTCACGCAGGATCTCGTCGCTGTGGGCGGCGAAGAGGGAGCGCTCAGTCCGGGTGAGGTAGTACTCGGGCAGCTCGGTGATCTGCTCGAACAGCTCCGAGCCCGGCTCATCGTAAAAGAGCCAGGGGGAGAGTGTCTTCTGCGGCGTGGCGGTGAGGCCGGTGAGGGCTTCCGTCAGCACGGCCTCGCGGGGAGAGACGGGAGTCGCAGTGGTCAAAGAGAGCCTCGGGTCCTGCTCGGACGGCGGGAGTTGGGGTGCGGGTGGAAGGTGCGGAAGAAGCAGATCCTCCGCCTGGCCACCCCTTCAAGCAACAGCGATCATCGGGAAGGATCGGGATCTCTGGCGCGGCGAAGAAGAACAAGAAGCAAGACGAAGGACAATCGGAGGACAGAAACGATGGATACAGTGACTCAGGAGACATCGCGCGCCAAACGCAGACCACTGAACTGCCAGCGGGTGGCAGGGGAGAAGAAGTTGCGGTAGGTAGCGCGGATGTGGTCTCTGGGGGTGGCGCAGGAGCCGCCGCGAAGGACGACCTGGGAGCTCATAAACTTACCGTTGTACTCGCCCAGAGCGCCGGGAAGAGGCTTGAAGCCGGGGTATCCGGTGTAAGAGGATTGCGTCCACTCCCATACGTCTCCGTACATCTGCTGGATCTCCGGGCCCTGCTGGATCTGCTGGCCCTGCTGGCCCTGCTGGCCCTGCGAGCTGGGCGCCCTCTCGATGCCCAGCAAGATATCCTCCCCCCATTCGTCTGCCTGGATCTCCTGAGTCCGTTGGCCGCGCAAGGACGATGGTTCCGACGACGATTCCGACGACGATTCCGACGATGGTTCCAGGGAAGTGGGCTGGGGATGGAGCGCGCCGGACTCGATGAAGTTTCCGTGGATGGGGCAGTGGGAGGCGACGAACTCCCACTCGAACTCGGTCGGGAGACGGTTGCCGGACCAGCGGGCGTAGGCGTCGGCCTCAAAGAAGCTGAGGTGGCAGACAGGGGTCTCGGAGAGATGGCCGAGGGGGCGAAAGCCCCGTAACGTGTATATGCTCCAGCCGGAGGGGGTGGAAGAGTCGCGGACCCAGTAAAGGGGAGCTTGCCAGCCGTTGGCCCTCAGCGCGTCCCAGCCCTCGGAGAGCCAGAGTTCGGGGCGGGAGTAGCCGTCGTCTTCGATAAAGGCGAGGTACTCGGCACAGGTGACGGCCCGGGAGGCGAGTTGGAAGGGGGGGAGATAGATGGTGTGACGCGGTGTCTCGTTGTCGAAGGCGAAGGCGTGGAGATCGTTGGGGTCGGGGCTGATCCCCACCTCCACGATGCCGGGCCGGCGGAGCGAGCCGGGGGTGAAGCTTAGCCACCGGAGAGGAGGAGCGATGGTCGTGAAGGGATCAGCGGACTCTGCCTGGTCTGGGGAGGAGGCGGAGGAGGCGGAGGAGGAGCTGCGATGGACGTAGACAGGATGAAGAGGGTTGGTGAAGAAGGCATGCTTGATGTCGGTGACGGCGAGTTCCAGATGCTGTTGCTCATGCTCGATCCCGAGCACGATGCGATGCTGGGATTCGTCCTCGGGAACCCGGGAGAGGAGGCGTTCAATGCCCTCGTCGACGTGACGGCGGTAGGCCAGGATCTGATCCAGCGAGGGGCGGGAGAAGGAAGAGCGGAGTCTCTTCTCCGGCATGCTGCCAACCCCCCGGTAGTAGGAGTTGAAGAGCCAGCGGAACTCAGGGTTGAAGGGCTGATAGACGGCGATGAACTCGGAGAGAACAAAGGTCTCAAAGAACCAGGAGGTATGGGCGAGGTGCCATTTCAGTGGCGAGGCCTCCGGGCAGGATTGCACCATCATGTCTTCCGCGCTGAGGGGGCTACAGAAGTCCATGGTAGCGGCGCGCGCCGTGCGAAAACGATGAAGCAGCTCAGCGGTACGGAGGCTTTGGGCGGTAGGGTGGGACGGCTGCGTCGGCATGATGCACTCCAAATGAAATTCGATGCCTCAAGCTCTCACATTCGATGCATCGGACAGCCGGAATGCTTCATGTGAAGCAGGAAATAGGAAGTGGGAAGTAGGAAATAAGAAGCAGGAAATCTAGCTATCTATTGGACGTCACCGGCCCCAAGCGGCGGTGTTTGAGGTTGCGAGTGAAGATTACCCCAGGACATTGCTGGAGTTGGGAGAAGCGTTTTTAGCGCCAACGGCGCGACAGATACCAAGCCCGGGGCGCCCGGTTATCGTTCCGCCAACTCCCGCCTTCCGCAACGTGGAACCAACGTGGCTGTACGTGAGAAATTTTGATAAAGACGCGTCTTCCGCGCCGGAATATCGTCTTTGAGAGTGTCACCACCAGAAACGCAGGGCGAGGAGCACATGATGCGGCGTAAAGCGATGTTGACTGGGGTAGTAATGGCAGTGCTGGTAAGCACAGCCTTGGTAACCCGGGCCCAGGACACAGGACAGGACCGGCAGGGAGAACAGTTTGGCCGCGGCGCAATTGCAGGGATGCAGCGCGTGACCGGCGAGGTGACCGGGGTCGCCGGCAACACGCTGACGGTGAAGACCGAGGATGGCGCGAAGATGCGGGTGGTGACGACCGAGAACACCCGCGTGATGAAGGGGCGCGGGGTGACGGTGAAGGTGGCGGACCTGAAGGTGGGGGACGGGGTGATGGCGGCCGGGATGCTGGATGCTCCGAACAAGACCCTGCATGCGGCGATTGTGTTTGCGACCGACGCTGCCCAGATGCGGGCGATGAAGGCGAACCTCGGCAAGACGTACATCATGGGGAGGGTGACCGCGATCGACATGGAGAACGCGACGATGACCGTGGAGCGGCCGGACCATGTGTCGCAGACCATCGGCTTCGATGAGACGACCTCCTTCCGGCGCGGCGGTCGTGGAATGAGGGTTGGCGGGGGCGGTGCGATCCCCGGAAGCCCGGCGGCGGCTCCCGAGGAGGATGGCGAGAGCATTACGCTGGCGGATATCAAAGTGGGCGACAGGGTGCGCGGAAGGGGTGCGGTGAAAAACGGAACGTTTGTGCCGGCGTTGCTGGTGGTGATGGAACATACCCGGCGGGGCGCGGGAGACGCGGCCTCCGGTGGAAATGCGCGTCCGGGCTCAAATCCGAATCCTCAATAGAACGAACGGGAAGAGTGCTGCACAGCGGCAGGAACCTGAGCACTTGCGGTCGAGGGAGAGGTGTACTTGAAAGGTCGAGGCATGAGCCGAGTTGCAGAAATCGAGCAATTTTTCTGTAGGTGTAGTCCGACGCCTCGGCGCCCATGGGCGTTTTCCCCAATGAAAACGCCACCGCACGCCCTTTCTGGAATACCCATCCACAGGAAAATTGCTCTCGCGGTGGCGACGCTATGGGGAGTTGCGCTGGTGGCGCAAAGCCCGGTGGCCGCGCATCCTGGCGCCGCTGCAACACAGCCCAGCGGGGCTGCACAGACCCATGCCGCGCAACTGACGGCGGTAGCCGGACAGGGTGGGACGATTCAGGGCCGCGTCGTGGCGGGAACCTTGGGCAAGGCGGGAGGTGTTCCGCTGCCGGGGGTTGCGATTACGGCGACCAATACGCTGACGGGGCGGAAGTACGCGACGACGACCGATATCAATGGCCAGTATGCGATGGCGATTCCCCGCAATGGGCGCTACGTGGTGCGCGCCGATCTCACGGGATTTGCCACCGTAACCCAGGAGGTGGTGCTGAACGGAGCGCAGGCCGAGGCCGCCCGGCAAGGGATCACCCTCGTGGTGGCGGAGACCGACTTCGGGTTGCAGTTGGCCAGCCGCATGGCCGAGCAGGAGGCAAGGCAGACGCGTGGGGCGGGGTTGGGGCAGGCCTGGTCGGGAGGGGGAATGCAGGGGCTGAGCCTGAGCGCGGGCGAAGGCGAAGATGCGTTGGACGCGACGACAGGATCCAGGAATGCGGGGGCGGCGCTGCCGACGCTCTCGGGCTTGGGCGATGATGCGGCGGACTCCGTGATGGTGAACGGCACAGCCGGCCAGACGAACGGACTGGCCAACTTCAGCGAGGACGAGATTCGGCAGCGCGTCCAGGATGCCGTGGCGGCGGCGCGGGCCAGTGGAACGCTTCCCCAGGGAGGCAATCCGACCAACGCGATTGTGGGCGCGCTGGGAGGGATGATGGGCAGGGGTGGTTGGGGCGGGGGCCACGGAGGCTTCGGCCACGGAGCGTTCCGGAACTTCAATCCCGCTCAGCCGCACGGAAGCATCTTCTACCAGACCAGCAATGCTGCCCTGAATTCAGCTCAGTGGTCGCCGGATCTGCAGCCGCAGGTGAAGCCCTCCTCCTACACCAACAAATTTGGCGTGACGCTGGCTGCCTCGCCCTACATTCCGGGTCTGCTAAAACCGGACACGAGGCAGTTCATGTTCCTGAATGTGACCGGACAGAAGAACCTGAATGCGTTTTTGGGCGGACCTTCGCGGGTGCCGACAACACTCGAGCGCCAGGGAAACTTTTCGCAGTCAACCCAGGTGGTCAACGGCGTGGCGACGCCGGTAACGATCTACGATCCTGCGACGGGACTGCCAGTGCCGGGCAACAATCTGGCGAACGCGGCCACGCCGATCTCGCCGCAGGCGCAGGCTCTGCTCGCGTACTATCCGGCGCCAAACATTCCAACCAACGCGGAGGGCTACAACTACGAGACCATCGCGAACGCGGGCAACAATCAGATCGCGGTGAATACGCGCTACGTGCGGACGCTGGGAGGAAAGGGCACCTCGCCGTTTCAGTTCTTCAGGCACATGATCGGTCCGAACTCGAACCTTCCAGCATCGCTGCGGCAGAACATCAATATCGCATTCAACTACTCGCACTCGGCCAGCGATGAGCGAAATATCTTTCTGCCCCTGGGCGGAACAGCCTCGACCAATGGCTACTCGCTGAGCGCGGGATATACGGTGTCCTACGGCCGGTTCTCGAACCACTCGACGGTAAGCTGGAACCGGCTCAATAGCGAGACGCAAAACTACTTTACCAACACCTCGAACGATCCCACGGTGACATCGGGGCTGACGATTCCCAATGAAACCGGCGAGTTTGTCGACCCAAAGTTCTATAACGGACTTCCATCGCTCAACATCAGCAACTTCGCGGGACTAACCAATACCACACCCAGTGAGTTGATCAACCAGACGATCAGCCTCTCGGACTTCGCGGCCTACCGGCATAAGCGGCACAATCTGCGCATGGGGATGGATGCGCGGTGGGTGCAGGCGGACTCGCTGGGCGGCAACGATCCGCTGGGGCAGTTTACCTTTACCGGGTATGCGACCGAGAGCCCGGCAGACAAGGCAACGGGAAGCCTCGCGACAACGGGTTCGGGGTTTGCGGACTTTCTGCTGGGGCTGCCGCAGAGTACGGCGATCCAGGCGGAGCTGTACAAGATCTATCTGCGCGAGAACGTGCTGGATTGGTTTGCGCAGGATGACTTCCGCGTGGCCTCAAACCTGACGATCCTCTATGGAATCCGGTACGAGTACTTTGCGCCGTACACGGAGAAGAACAACCGTCTGGTAAACCTGGACCACAATGCGAACTTTACCGCGGTGGACCCGGTGGAACCGGGACAGACGGGAACCTACGAGGGAAGGTTTCCGAGCGGGCTCATCAATCCGGACAAGACGATGTATGCGCCGCGATTTGGCTTTGCGTGGCACCCCAGGTCGGCGGCGAAGTTTTGGTCGAGCCTGACGCGCGATGTGGTTGTGCGGGGGGGATACGGGATCAACTACAACACGGGGCAGTTTGCGACCATGGCCCGGTCACTCTCGTCTCAGCCGCCGTTTGCGGTGACGCAGACAAATGATATTGCCGTGGCGAGCACGTCGGTCTCGAATCCGGCGGCGACCGGATGCGTGACGACGACTCCCACGACCACAGCCAATCTAACCCTGGCCAATGGGTTTGGATGCTCGACAGCGGAGGCCGTGGAGAACGACTACTCGGTGAACAAGAACTACCGTCTGGGGATGGTGCAGGCATACAACCTGAATATTCAGAAGACACTGCCGCTCCAGATCGTGCTCAACCTCGGGTACAGCGGAGCCAAGGGCAGCGGCCTGGATGTGTTGGGAACCCCGAACAGCTCACCGGACGGCGTAACGACGCCGGGGGCTGCGCCCTTCTCCTATGAGACCTCGGTGGCGGGGTCGCATGCGAACTCGCTGGTGGTGAGCCTGCAAAAGCGCGAGCAGAAGGGGATCTGGCTGGGGCTTACGTACACCTATGGGCACTCGATCGACAATGCGTCCTCGGTGGGCGGATCGGGCGAGACGAGCGTACAGAACTTCTACCGGCTGGACCTGGAAGAGGGCAATTCGACCTTCGACATAAGACAAAGAGCGACAGGAACCTGGCTGCTGGAGCTGCCGTTTGGACCGAACCGCGCCTTCTTCAACCAGGGCGGCCTGTGGTCGCACATCATGAATGGATACTCGCTGAGCGGAACGTATACGTTCTCCACGGGAGCCTACTTCACACCGTCGTACTCGGGCAGCGAGGCCGAGGCGGCAGCGGGCAACCTGTTTACCCTGCGTCCGGACCGAGTCTTCAGTGAGCCCCTCAAGGGGCCGGGAACAGTGGGCGACTTCTTCAACAAGGCCGCGTTTGCGGCGCCCGCGGGAGAGTATGGAACGGCTTCACGGGACTCGCTCAAAGGGCCCGGAACGGTCTCGGTGGATGCGTCGCTCTCGCGGATTGTCACCTTCGGCGGGTCGCGATCCCTCGAGGCGCGCGTAACGGCGAACAACGTCTTCAACACGGTACAGTACAGCGGGATCGACACCACGGAGAACTCGGCCAACTTTGGCGAGGTGACCAGCGCGGCGGCGATGCGCACGCTGCTGGTGCAGGCGCGGTTCAGGTTTTAAGAGGAGTGAATAGTGAATAGTGAATAGCAGCCTGTGGCGCAGTCAGTTTTGAAAGGGAGGGACTTTAGTCCCGCCGCAAGCTCAATGCTTGTCATGCGGCTTTAGCCGCTGAGGGAATGTGAGTGCTTCATCAGAGCTTCCTGGCGTAGTGGCTCGCAAACGGGTTGGCAATAGGTTCGTATCAGGGCATGAGTTTCGTCATGCCGCACGAACTGCAGGATGAACGCGAGTTGGGAGCCCAGGGTTTTAGCCTTGGGTCTCCCCAGAGGGATGCTCCATGAGCTCAACATTGCAAAGAGATCAGAGCACGACCAGAGGTAGACGGATGCGACGGATCATGGCGGCGGTTTTGGCGTCGATGTTGAGTATGGGCGGGCCGATGGGCGCGGTTGCGCAGACCCCGGCGCAACCGCAGGCGCAACAACCTGGTGCACAGGAGCTGCACCAGAGCGGCCCAGGCAAGTTCACGCTGAACGTGAACGCGAATATCGTGCTGACCAATGTGGTGGTTCGGAACAAAAAGACAGGCGAACTGGTAACCGGGCTGAAGCCCAGCGACTTCACCATCTATGAGAATAAGAAGCGGCAGAAGATCATCAGCTTCGACTACCAGAATGTAGATGAGGCGGCGCTGCTGGCCGAGAAGTCAACGGCTGCCGGGAGTGCTGCCGGGAAGTCTTCGGTGGCGGATCTGCTGGAGAGAACCTTCACGGCCAGCCCGGAGGAGTTGAAGAACCATCGGCTGATGGTGATCTTCTTCGATCTGAGCTCGATGCAGGATGAGGATATCGATCGCGCTGTGGATGCGGCGGAGAACTATGTGAAGACACAGATGCAGCCAGCGGATCTGGTGGCTCTGGTGAGCATGTCGACGGGCTTGACGATGGACCAGGACTTTACCTCCAGCAAGCCTGCGCTGCTAAGCGTACTGGCCAGGTACAACGGCGTCGATGAGACGGGGTTCACCAATGGGCTGACCGGCTCGACCAGCGGAACAGCGGACGATACCAATGCGTTTGCACCGGATGATACCGAGTTCAACAGTTTGAATACCGACCGGGAGTTGCTGGCGATTCAAGCGATTGCGAAGAGCCTGGCGAGGGTCAATGAGAAGAAGTCGATGCTGTACTTTTCCGGCGGGCTGACCAAGAACGGTATTGAAAATGAAGCCAGCCTGCGCGCGGCGACCAATGCGGCGGTAAAGGCGAATATGGCGATCTACTCGGTGGATTCGCGCGGCCTGCAGGCGCTGCCTCCGGTGGGAGATGCGACCACGGGAAGCCTGCGCGGTAACTCCGCCTATAGTGGAGCGGCGGCGACGGCGCAGTTCACCGCGAACTTCGGCTCGCAGGAGACGCTCAGCACCCTGAGCACGGATACGGGCGGTAAGGCCTTCTTCGACTCCAATGACTTTGCGCCGGCGTTTCAGCGGATTCAGCAGGACACCGCGGCCTATTACATCCTTGGCTACCACTCGACGAACCAGAGACGCGATGGATCCTACCGTCATTTGACGGTAAAGGTGGACCGCGACGATGTGAAGCTGGAGTACCGGCCCGGCTACTATGCGGCGTCGGACTTCCAACACCAGAAGAGCGAAGACCGTGAGGAAGCCCTGACCGAACAGATGCGCAACGATCTGCCCGCCACCGACCTGGCCGTGTATCTGCAGGCGCTGTACTTCATGGCGAACCGGAACATGTACGACATTCCGGTGAGCCTGATTGTGCCGGGATCGCAGATTCCATTTGTGACCGCAAGGGACAGGGACAAGGCGACGCTGGACATCATGGGACAGGTGAAGGACGCGCAGGGGGTCGTGGTGGGCAACGTGCGCCAGACCGTGAAGCTGGCCGTAGATGCCTCCCAGCAGGTGAAGCGGAAGAATATCCAGTATTCGACCTCCTTTCTGCTCGCGCCGGGCCACTATCACATGAAGTTCGTGTTGCGCGAGAACCAGACAGGCAATATGGGAAGCTTTGAGACCGACATCCAGGTACCGGACCTGAGAAAGGCGCCTCTGAAGATGAGTTCGGTGGTGGTGGCCAGTCAGCGGACGCCTGATAACGGCAAGTACACGCAGAGCCCGCTGGTGCGGGATGGATTGGCATGGGCGCCCAATGTGGCGCATGTCTTCCGGCAGGGTCAGCACCTCTACTTCCTCTATGCCGTGTATGACCCGGTACGGCAGAAGGATGTGAAAGGCAATCCGGCCAGGGTGATGACCAACATCGAGTTCATGAACAAGGGTACAAAGGTGTACGAGACGCCTGTGGTGACGGCAAACGCGGTGAACGATCCGGTGCACAATGCGGTGGTATTTCAGTTCGATGTGCCGGTGAAGCAGTTGAAACCGGGAACCTACATCTGCCAGGTGAACGTGATTGACGATGCGGCAGGCAGCTTCATGTTCCCGCGGCTGGCGCTGAAGGTGGAAGCTCCGGCGGCCAGCGCAATGGCCACAGATCCCTCCGCTGACAAGGCGCGAACAAATTGAAGGGCTCTACTTGTAGGGGCAGTGGCGGCAGCCGGAGTTGCAACAGTAGCCGCGGCGCAGATGATAGGCGGCAGTGAAGACGAGGTAGGGGCCTTCCATGTAGAAGTCACCGGGGCGCAGGGGCTCACGGAGGGTTGGCGTCTCGCCAGGCAAGCGGCCCGACGGGGCGGGCTGGTTTTCGTCCTTCCGGTCTTCGCTCATGAGAAGAGCCCCGGAGAGGGAGCCGGAGAGGGAGCCGGAGAGCGAGCAGCTTCGGGAACAGGTTGTGGCGTTCGCGCCACGGGGGCCTGGGTGCGCAGCATCGCGGCAATCCTCCGAGTGCCGGAAGGCCTCACCGGGCGCGGGGGCCGGGCGAGTGTACCGGCAGTGGGCTCTTCTTCGACAGTGACGCCGTTGAGGAACCGTACGCTGCGTCCGGGGATCGCGGCTATGCGCTCGCCTGGGACGAGGATGCCGGCCAGGTTCAGGGGGTCGGCGGCGGCGACGGAGATAGCGGGTTCGGAGGCTCGGTCGGCGTGCCGGTTGCGGGCGCCGCGCAGACCCTCCACAGCTTCGGGAAGGGCGTACTGCTCGCCGAAGGGCCCGGAGACGAAACGCCCACCGCGAATCTCGCCGCGAGCTTCCAGGCGGCGAAGGATGGGGAGCAGGTCGCGCCACTTTGGAGCATTGGCTTCGCGAGCCAGGAGTTCGCGGAAGAGGACACCGTAGCGGCAGAGGAGGATGCGGGCGTGGGCATCGAGTGCGGCGTCGCTGCGCTTGGCGGCCTCGATGGCTGCCTGCGTGGCGGCCTGCGTGGTGGCTGTCGCGCCGTGCGTGGGAGACGGCCTCGCCGCGCCGCCTCCGTCTGAGAGGACGGCATCTGTGGTGGGTTGGTAGAAGAGAGACCAGCGGCCGGCAGTGGTGCGGGCGGCCGCGCGCTTACGCAGGCTGGTGGCGGAGGTCTGCGCGATGGCGGCGGATTTGCGGCGCGGGTCCATCATGGCGCGGAGTTGGTCGAAGCCGTCGGCGGAGGCGAGGCCGGCCGCGGCCAACTCCCAGAGGGCGGTGGTGGTTTGCAGTTTGGTGAGGCCGGAGAGCCGCTGCAGATCGGCGGTGAACGCGGCGCCGTGCGTGGAGAGCAGGGCGCGAATGGTTTGGGCTTCAGAAGACAGGGACTGGACCAGGACGGCTTCCTCGATCGACTTCGAGGCGAGCGCGTGGTGCAGCCACTCGGAGGACTCGCGGAGGTAGAAGGTGATGGGCGCGGCACAGGTGGGGATGACGCGGCGGGGTCGTCCCTCCGGGGCTAAACAGGCTGCGGGCAAACTCGACGCTTTGAAAGGGCGCGGCTTTAGCCGCGCCGTACAGGCAACAGGATCAGTGGGCTTTAGCCCCTGAGGGAATGCAGTTGGGGGGACTTCGACCGAAGCTAGACCGTTTTCCTCAACCTCTAAATTCCCCGTTCCGGCGGAGCCTGTGAGATCCGGCCCTGACCTGTCGGAGGATCGGGAAGAGGAGGTGTCCGAGGAGGTTTTGAGCCATGCCGGGTGAGGCGAGATGCGGCCCCAGCCGAGGACGCCGGCCAGGCAGAGGTTGTCGAGCCAGCGGGGGTCGTAGTTGGCTACGCGCGCCGGCAGCAGGGTGCGCTCCCACTCGATGGCCGGGGCTTCGAAGCCTTCCATCTGCTCGATGGCAGCCAGGACGCCCTCTTCGCCGCTGAGCTGCGATTGTGGCGCGATGTGGTGGAAGTCGAGCAGCCAGCGCAGGAAGACGGCGGGGGTGACGGGCTCGACCTGCTTGCGCCGTGTGCCGAGGGTGAGGCGGTGGATGCGCTGCAGAATGCGGCGCTCGCACCACTCGATCCGGTGAGGAGCGTCCGCGGCGGTGGGGTATGCAAAGACGCCGCGCAGGACGAGACCCTGCATCTCCATGGTGAGGAGTGCCTGGAAGATGCTTGCGGGAGCGAGTTGCGTGCGCTGGGCGAGGTCTTCGGCCGTGGTGGGACCGAGCACCTGGAGCCAGCCTTGGGTGAGGGCGAGAACCGCGCGGTTCGAGGATCCAGAACCCTCCGCCTCTGAACTTCTCTCTGCTTCGGGCCAGAGGAGGGCGGCTTCCGCGCGGCGCTCGGTAGCGATCCAGGCTTGGCCTTCGCCAAGGGCAATACCGTGCGCGCGGCCTTGCTGGACGAGGCGGTCGAAGAAGAGGGGCCAGTGCTGCGCGGCGCTCTGCTTCCCTGCCGGCGCGTGTTGCAGGAAGGCTGTCGGAAGGGCGATGAGCTGCAGGAGCAGATCGTGGAGTTCGTGCTCGTCGCGCAGATCGGGCCATAGCTGGCTGCGGACGGCAGCGATGGCAGCGGGGTCCAGGCGCCCTGGGGTCTCGGGAAGGTTGGAGGGCAGGTTGCCGCGGGTGCGGACGGCGCGGGCGCGGCGCGCGGCGGCGTCCTCGGGGTCGAGGAAGGCGTAGGGCATCGCGTGGATGAGCTCGTGCGCAAAGACGGAGGGAACGGGCGTGTCGATCGCCAGACAGCGAATCGTGCCCGCTTCTATCCCTTCCAGCACTTCGAGAAGACCATCGATGTCCATGCCCTCGGTCAGGGTATCTTTCATCACCTCGCGGACCAGGGGATGGTCGGGAATCTCGATATCGCCGGTCATCGTCTCGGGGCAGGCGGACGCGTGGGGGAAGACGCTGGCGAGAAGGTCGTCGGAGCGGGTGCGCTGGATCTGGGGAGCAACGCGTCTCCCCTTCTGCATGCGCAGAAGTTGGAGGCTGCGGCCTGCGGCCCAGCGCCAGCGGTTCTTGAAGAGGGGCGAAGGGATGCTGGCCTGCTCCAGGAGTCCGCGCGCAGTGAGGGTGGTGAGGAAGTGGAAGACGTCGGCCAGGGGAAAGCTGTGCTGCTCGGCAAGGGAGATGTTGATGCCGTTGTCGGTGGCCGCGGCCTGCAGCTCGAAGTTGAAGCCGCGGCAGAAGCGCTTGCGCAGGGCGAGTCCCCACGCCTTGTTCAGGCGGCCACCAAAGGGCGCGTGGAGAATGAGCTGCTGGCCGCCACCCTCGTCGAAGAAGCGCTCGGCAATGAGGGTGTCTTTGGTGGGAACAGCGCCGAGGGCCGCGCGGCCATGTACCACATAGGCGATGAGCTGGTGTGCGGCGGAGGCGTTGAGAAAGCACTCGCGCTCCAGGAAGGCGATGGCGTCGCGGAGCTGATGCCGCGGGTCTTCGCCGCTCGATGAAGGAGAGCCGACCTCAAGGGCTTCAGCCGCTGGGGAAAAACTCGACGCCTCGAAAGGGCTCGGCTTTAGCTTGAAGGGTACGGGCTTTAGCTTGAAGGGTGCGGGCTTTAGCTTGAAGGGTGCGGGCTTTAGCTTGAAGGG
>JABEBX010015935.1_pt1 | contig 17359 bp, 15 predicted proteins | sample 7245971 | NCBI WGS metagenome assembly JABEBX01 (sample SAMN14506365, study PRJNA622280) | hot springs metagenome | biome: hot spring [ENVO:00000051]|acidic hot spring [ENVO:00002120]; feature: spring [ENVO:00000027]|sediment [ENVO:00002007]; material: sediment environment [ENVO:01001048]... | reverse complement strand
ATATAATGAAAAAGTATCGGAACTCTGCCACATCTCAAAGAACTTATATAATCAGGCTAATTACATTCTCAGACAGCAATTTACGAAAAGAGAGAGAATTCCAGGATACAGCGATCTTGCCAAAACGAATCTTACACAAGCAAATTATCCTTCCTTGACAATGAAACGATAGAACACCATTATAATTATGCAGGAAAAAGAATTTCCAGGGAGTTGTTCAGATCTGCACAGGGTACAATAATCAATGCAGATGTGAATGCTGCATACAACATAATAAGAAAAGCAATTCCTGAATCCTTTGAGGACGGAATAGAGGGTGTCGGGTTGCATCCACAAAGTTTAAGCATCGCTAAGATGATAACTTTCAAAGGTGAATGTTAACATGATTAACAAAAACCACAACCTTCAGAGTGGTTTATAATGATATATGATGAATATAAAAATACATATAAAAGGCTTGGAAATTTCGTACTTCCGGACTATAACGGTTTAAACTTCTCAAATATAAACAATACAATATTGAACATATTTGGCATAAAACAGGGCACAGCAATAAAGGAAAGAATAACAGAAAATATAATGGATAACAAAAAAGTGGTTTTTATTTATATAGACGGAACAGGTTATGATTCATGGACAGAATATTTTAACAAATATAATGTTTTCAAAAAAATGTCGGAATACGGAAATCTGGCACCGATAACTTCAGTATTCCCATCAACAACAGCTGCAGCCAGCAATACTATAAATACCGGACTCCAGCCGGTTGAACACGGCTTATTCGAATGGCGCCTTTTTCTTGAAAAGTATAATATGTCAGTAAAAAGCCTACCTTTTATACCCGTTTATAAAGAAGATAAAACTGAATTTTCGGATATGGATCCTGATCCTGCCATACTTTTTCATGGAAAAACATTCTATTCAATTTTAAAGGAGCATGGAATCAAATCCTATATAATATCAGAATCATCACTTATGAAAAGTGAATACAGTAAAATAATGTATGATGGTGCGAAGGAAAAGAAGAGATACGATTTTGTTTCCGAAGGATTTTTAATACTCAAAAAACTCTTAAAAAAATTGAAGGATGATTCTTATATATTTTTTTACATTGAAAATCCGGATAAGATGGAGCACAGGTACGGCCCCGGCAGTGAAGAGCACCTTTATTCAATTAAATTTCTTTCAATTATGTTTAATGACCTTCTTGAGTCTATAGCAGGTGATGATATTTCTATTATAATTTCATCTGACCACGGATTTACTCCGGTGAAAGAAAAATTGTATGTAAACGGAATTGAAAGTTATTTTAAAAAAATAGGCAATAAAAACATTCCTGAAACATGGAGCCCGCGTGACATGATGCTATATGTCAATAATTCTGAGGATGTTAAAGGCATTCTGGAAAAACAGCTTGAAGGCAAAGCAATGGTTATGAATGCATCAGAGATGTTAAATCTTCAATTAATGGGTACCGGTCAATTAAAAGATATTTATAAATCAAGGATTGGAGATCTTTTAGTATTGCCATATTCAGGTGAAACTGTCTGGTATAAATATAATAAAGATGATATAATAAAAGACCGTGGAATGCACGGTGGTCTCAGTGAGGAAGAAATGATCATACCGCTTGTAACTTTAAATTTAAAGGATTATAAAAAATAAAATTATTTTGTATTGTTTAAAAGTTTTTCATAAACTTCAAGGAATTCCAGTCCCTTATCTATGCCGCCAAATATTTCATCTCTTCTGATTATTTTAGCATCCTCGCGCATTTTTTCAGGATTTTTAATTCCTGCATTTGCAATCATGGACTGCACACATCTATTAATTCTCAGTGGGCTGAGCTTTAATTTAAACATTGAATCAACTATTGATTTCATATTTTCAATTATAAATTCTCTTGAACCGTCGTTTGATGACATTGCAACGTAGAAAGTATCAATATCCTGCTTTTTTATCATTCCTGAGTTTATGAATTCCATAATTTTAGAATGATTTTCTTTTCCTGTTAAAACTCCGGATGCTGCTATTGCTTTGGTTTTGTCCTCATCGCTGGTAGTATTTTTTATTATATCTGTAATATAATTAAAATCATTATTAATTGATGCATTTGCTATTAAATACGCAAGTCTGAAATCCGGATCAACTGAACTGTAGCTCCCAAATTTTTTAAGAATATCCTTGCAGAAATCGGCACTTATGTATGCAAGTCTGGTATAAAGCTGTGAAAGTGTTATTTTGAAGTTAAAATCATCTTTTCTGTTGTTTTCTATGAACTCAATTTTATCCTTTATGTAAAAGTTTGCCAGATCCCTGAAATAATTGTTTCCTGTTATATTGAAAAGACTGTAAAGCTCTTTGGATATCTCATCTATGACTATGTTATCATTAACGCTGTAAAACTTTTCCAGTCTCCTTACATATGTGCTTAAATTTATTTTCCCGGATAATAAGAATGCATATAGATCATTTACAATTCCCCACTTTTCATGGCCATTTATCTGTTTCATATTCCTTGATATATTTTCGAACATGAAATCATCGTATAAAACCCTGTAAAAACCGCTGTGGTCATAATTTAATGAAACTATATCCCCTTTCAGTTCCATACTTTTTTCATCCATCAGCATATTTTCCTGATCAGAGAATCTGTTAACGAAAAGTGGTATCTTCCACATCCGGTTTTCATCATTATCAAGGAAGAAAAACTGCTTCTGTGTAAGTTTTATGGAATTGTCAAGCTTTTTTACTTCTATGTATGGGTAACCCTTCTGTCCTATCCATTCTTCCATTATAGAGGATATCCCTTTTTTTGCCTCATTTTCTATTGAATTCCAGAGGTCCGAACCTGAAGCATTTTTGTATGCAAATTTTTTTAAATAATTTCTAATTCCATTCATAAACAGGTCGGGGCCTGCATATGCCTCTATCATTCTGAGTATGTTTGAACCCTTTCCATATCTTATTTCATATGAAAGCTGGGAAACACCTCTTGGATCTGAAACATCGGCATTTATAGGGTGTGAGTTTTTAAGTGAATCCATTGTGTATGCACCGTCTGTCTGGTCAAGAAGAAAATCTCCAAAGAAATTCCAGTCCTTATCTGTACTGTCAACAGTTTTAAACGCAAAGAATGTCGCAAAACTTTCATTGAGCCATAAATCATTCCACCACTTCATTGTTACGAGGTCGCCGAACCACATATGGACAAGTTCATGTGTTATTACCTCTGATGTGCGTTTATAGCTTTTGCTTGCTGTCGAGCTGTCCAGGTTTAAAAGTATTTCCCTGAATGTAATTGCACCCCAGTTTTCCATTGCCCCTGAGGCAAACTCCGGTACTGATATAAGGTGCAGTTTTGGCAGTATATAATCTATATTTGTGTAATTTTCCAGATAATTCAGTGATTTTTTTGCAACTTCAAGAGGGTACTTTGAAGAAGTTAAATGGCCATGCATGGCCGCAAGATAAATTTTTTTATTTTTATATTTATCTTCAGTATAATCAAAATGCCCCACACCTAGATATACAAGGTATGTTGCCATTACCGGTGTTCTTTCAAATTTTACTGTTTTTTTATCCCCTTGATCTTTTTCCGATTCTGCGGGCATATTTGAAATTGTGTCAAGGTCCTTATCAACAGTCATGGATATATCAAAAGTTGCTTTATAACCGGGGTTGTCAATGCAGGGGAAGGCCCGCCTTGCATCGGATTCCTCAAACTGTGTCGAAAGTATATATTCTTTATCATTGCCTGCCACATAAAAGCCTTTCAATCCGCGGTCCACATCTGACGAGAATTCAATATTGACAGTTATATCCCCACCCTGAGTTTTAAATGTAAGTTCATCATCAGTAAAATTGAATTCTACTTTTGACCCATTGAGTTTAACCGAATCAATTTTGATCTGGTTAAGGTCAAGCTTCATTTCTTTTTCGGCTTCTTTAATTGTTACTGTTTCATTGCCGGTATATTTTTTATTTTTGAAATCAATATCCAGTCCGATATTATAATTAACAACTTCCATACCTGATTATTATTGATGATTTAATAAATTTTTGTTATCAGGAAAAATGAATTGATGTGGGTTTATTGGTAAAGGTTTTATAATAATAAAAATACATCAGATATTTTTTTAAAATCAGAATTTAACATATCATTGTAAACAGTACCTAAAACATATTTATATATTATATTCTATAAAAACGCATCAAACTTATATAAAAAGTTTTAGTGAAATAACTTATCCGTTTCTGCAATAAAATTAATATCAAGTCGAAATACATGTGCATGGAAGATAAATATGCTTACGCCTATATAGGTGTATTCTCAATGATTATTATGCTTATGATTCAGTTTTTACTGGGCATTTACATAAATTTATATATCTCATTTCCTCCAATGAATGGAAATTATTACAATGCAAAAGGAATTTTTCCCGCGCATTTCATACTTATAATGGTACATATGATGCTGGGCATTTTCATAATGCTCGTTGCATTTTTCATCCTTTTCCTCAGCGTGAAAATAAGAAATATGAAAGTAATAATACCTGCACTTGTATCACTGATATTTATTGCTGTAGCGGGATTTGCAGGCATATTATTTTTGTTTGCAGAGTATAATATATATTCATTTATTATGTCTTTTTCTTTTATTGTAGTAGTTATTGCCCAGTTTTATTATCTTTATTCATTGAAATCTTTTCATTAAAATATTTTTCCGGCTCAAAAAAATCATGGAAGAGTAATATATATTTACTTTAACATTGCTTTTCACTGAATTGCAGACCATAGTTTACATCCAAAATGTAGAAGTAATTGTTTTTATTATAAATTTATAGAAGATCATTTGCCCTTTTAAACAGAACATCCCTGAGTATTAGTAAGAACTCAAAATTTTCCGGTATAAAACGTGCGCCATAATCCTCTTTTTTTGATAGAAGCCGGTAGTAATACATTAATTCAACCACTTTTGTGCATCCTCTAAATGCAACTCTGGCTGCCCTGTTATCACCTGATAGAATTTTATAATCGTTTTTCCAGCCCTTCTCTGCGGGTAATTCTTTTATAAAATTGAATTCGCCTGCACTTTCTCCTGTTATTATAAAGTTTTCAAGCGAGGAAATAAAATCAATCATTTTTTTGTAATGGGCTTCATATTCGTTGTCAAGTCTTGAAAGATTGGATAAAATACCTGCAAGATCGTATTCTTTTACAAAATACATCTGAACATCTGAATCATAATCCTCATCTTTCTGGTCTATACAGCAGTGAAATTTTGGAAATTCTTTCATATTTAATAATTTATTCATAGCATAAATATATTATTTTCATGTTTATGATAATAAAAAATTATTACCGCATAAACTTTTATTCTTTAACCGATTATACATTTATGGATAGAAAGATATTGATGCATGTGGGTCCGACTATGATTGACCTTGATGTTTTGCTCTCGGGTGTGAGGTATAATACAGGTTTCGGTTCACCTGAATTCATAGATGCAATGAAAAATTCTCTGAATGGGCTTAATAAAATGATGATGGCACCGGATTATCATCCATTTATACTTCCGGGCAGCGGCTCTCTTGCAATGGAAAGTGTAACATCACTTCTAAAAAAGGACGAAAATGTTCTTGTAATAAGCTCAGGTGTCTTTGGCGACAGGTGGAAGGCAATATTTAATCATTATCAAATAAAATGTGATTTAATGCGGTCCGAGCCGGGTGATATAGTAAGCATTGACAAAATAATGGAAGCTGTGGAAAGAAAACACTATAAAATGGTAACAATGACATATGTGGAAACAAGCACAGGTGTAAGATTTCCGGTCAAAGAGGTAACATCTAAAATAAGAAAATATGTTGATATTGTAGTTGTTGATGCTGTTGCTGCAGCAGGCGGTGAGGAACTTAATGTGCAGGACTGGAACATTGATGTTTGCCTTACTGCAAGCCAGAAGGCACTTGCATCGCCTCCGGGAGCTGCCCTCATGGTATTATCGGATAATGCAATGTCTGCAATATCAGAAAATTCAATAAATGGCTATTATACCGACCTTGGCCAGTGGGATAAGGTTATGTCTGCATTTCTTGACGGCAAATCCGGATATTATACAACACTGCCGGTACATATTATATTTTCACTTGAAGAATCATTCAAACTCATAGAAAAAGAAACTATGGAAGCCAGAATAAAAAGGCATAAAACAGTGGCAGGTGCAATTGCTGCAGGGCTTGATGCGATGGATACAGGCATTCTTGCAAAAAAAGAATACAGGAGCAATACTGTTACCGGAATGATGCTTAACGGCATAGACATGAATGCATTTTTGAAAGGATGTTTAAATGATGGAATAGAAATGGCAACCGGTATAATACCTGAATATGCCGGCAAATATGTTAGAATCGGGCATATGGGAAATATAAACACAAATGATGCGATTGCAACCATTGCAGTTATCGAGAGAGAACTGCATAAATATGGAAAGAAATTCACTGCCGGGGCCGGAGTATCTGCAGTTCAGGAATATCTTGAATCTCTTTAATTTATATTTTCAATTAAAACATAATTTTTAACTTCAAATGATTCAAGCGTAATTTTTATAAAATTCTTTTTTACATCTTCAAGTGAGAATATTTTATCACTGCATCTTTCCATTGACGTCATTACTTCGGGAGAAAAATTACATGGACTAATAGCATTGAATTTTGAGAGGTCAGTGGAAATATTCAATCCGATACCGTGGTATGTTGAGAAATTTTTTATTCCAAGGCCTATGGAACATATTTTTTTATCCCCAACCCAGACACCTGTTTTTTCATTCAGTTCAGGCCTGCCGTAAATTCCATATATTGACAGTAAATTTATTACGTCATTCTGTATCTTTTTTATCATATCAAGGGCATTCATATTCCTGTTCTTTAAATTTACAATATAATAAACAACAAGCTGGCCGGGGCCGTGATAGGTCATATAGCCTCCCCTGCCAACTTTTACTGCATTATTCAACTCTCCATGAAAATGAATTCCGGCTGTATATATATCATTATGCTCCAGAAACATAAATGAATCTCCAATTAATTCACAGTTTACTTTTTTATTAAGATCTTCCTGCATTTTAAGTGCAGTCATATAATCTGTAATACCAAGATTGTAAATGTAATGTTCTAAAGATTTATTATAATGCTCCATCGTGCTTTATTTTTTTCAAAGTATAAAAGTTTACCCTATAAAAAAGTGTAGCAAAATGATATTAATATGTAAGTACTGATAATATAGTGATAAATTATGTTTACGGATATAAAAGTCGTGGAATATTTAATTAATGGAAGAGAAACCTCCGACGGTGCAGGTGTAAAACTGAAAAGAATTTTTGGAGGCCCAAATACGGTTGAAGTTACGGATCCTTTTTTGCTGCTTGACCATTTTGGTTCAGATAAAATAGAGGATTACATAGCAGGATTTCCATGGCATCCGCACAGGGGCATTGAAACAGTTACATATTTACTGTCGGGAAAGGTTGAGCACAGGGACAGCACGGACCACAGCGGTGTAATTTACCCCGGGGAAATACAGTGGATGACTGCAGGAAGCGGCATATTTCACCAGGAAATGCCAAAACCACTGGATGAGAAGAATAAAGATGAACTTTTAAAGGCATATGGCATGCCAACACTTGTTTCAGGCTTCCAGCTCTGGATTAATTTGCCTGCAAAATATAAAATGACAACTCCTACATACAGGAATATTAAAACAAATGAAGTACCGGAAATAAAAGGAGACGGCTTTAATGTTAAGGTGATTTCAGGGTCATATGAAAAAATGAATGGACTTTACGATTCAAAATATGGCATAGATCCGACCTATCTTGATATTTCAATGGAAGAAGAATCAGAATTTGTATATAAAATAAAGAACGGATACAATTCAATAATATTTTCTGTTTCAGGCGAGGGCTACATAAGAGACCAGAAACTGGAAAATGACCGGGCTGCAATAATGTCAAAAAATGGTAGTTATATAAAAGTGAATACAAAGGGTTCTAATTTTAGATTTCTTTTACTTTCCGGGAAACCTTTAAATGAGAGCATAAAATGGTACGGTCCAATAGTAATGAACACAGATGAACAGATAAGAGAGGCAATTTCTGATTTAAATACAAATAATTTTGTGAGAGATAAGGAACCGGTTATTGAGGATATTAAATAAATTTTCATTTTTTTAACAAAAATTAAAGTATAAAGTACTATTAATATAGTAGTCATGGAAACTTCAATTATAGACCAATTTGTATCCATAGCAGGAAAAGAAAATGTGTTAACGAATAAAAGGCATTTATTGCAGTATGATCATGGAAGCATTGATGAAATGCATAAATTGCCCGCTGCTGCTATTATTATAAAAGATGAGAATATTTTATCACCGATTATAAAAATTGCCTGTAAAAATCATGTAAATGTAGTTGCAAGGGGAGGAGGATCAAGCCCAACAGGAGCAGTTGTACCTGATGAAAATACAATAGTTCTTGTAATGCGGTCACTGAATAAAATAAAAGTATCATATGAAAACGGTTATGTAGAAGCATATGCGGGCGCAACACTGCAGGAAGTTAACAATGAATGCATGAAATATAATTTCTTCTTTCCTCCCGATCCATCAAGTGTAAGCACTGCAACTGTCGGTGGAGCAGTAAATGAAAATTCAGGAGGAATGCGCTGTGCAAGATATGGTGTTGTAAAGGACTGGGTCTTAAAACTTGACGTTGTTCTTGCAAATGGGGATGAGACAACTTTTGGCGAGTCTGTATATAAGAATCGCGGCGGATATAATTTTGTCGATTTAATATGTGGAAGCGAGGGAACTTTATGCATAGTAAAAAAAGCATGGTTAAAGATTATAGCATTGCCTAAAAAAATTCACAGGATAGCAGGTTTTTTTAATAATATCGATGATGCCATGGATGCAATTCTTGCTATAAGAAAATTAAATCCTTTAATTCTTGAATTCAGTGACAAATATGGCATTGAGGCTGCAAATAAGATCAGGGGTTTCAACTATCCGGAGACTCATGGCGGAATGGTTCTTGCTGATGTTGATTTCGATAAAAGTTACGTAAAAAGTATAGAAAATATTATGCAAAAAGCAGCTAAAATTATTATACCGGAATCAAAAGAGGAATTTGACAATATTTTTGAGGTGAGAAGAATAGCATTTGTAGCCCCGGCAATGCTGTATCCCGGATTCATAGACGGCGACATTGTCGTACCGCTTTCAAGGCTTAAGGATGCAGTTAATGAAATAGAAAAAATACGGCGTAAATATAAAATATACATAGCAACATGCGGGCATGCAGGTGACGGCAATCTCCATCCGCAGGTTGCAGGCAATCCTGAAAATCAGGAAGAATGGGAAAAATCCATTAAAGCAATGGAAGAAATAAACATGGCAGCAATTTACCTCGGTGGATCAATATCGGGAGAGCATGGAATTGGAAAACTGAAAAAAGATATGCTTTTAAAACAATTAAAATACAAAAAACAGGAATATTCAATAGAATTGATGAAGCAGATTAAGAAAATAATGGACCCTGAAAACATTTTGAACAGGGGAGATTTCTTCGATTAAAATGGATTTTATCTCAAATATATAAAATATTTATTGGTAAACTGTTAAATATTTGTTATAAATACCATTACATGGAAAAGGACAGTGATGTTTCACAATTTCTTGTTGCATTCAAATATCAGCTGAAGTCTTATATTAGAACAAAAAGATTTATTGGCCTGGCACTTTTTACAGCTATTCTCGCTGTGGGAATAACGGCTTTGATATTCCATGTTGAATACAGTACTTTAAAGGCAGGCACAACGGTTTTATATCTTTATAATTATCTTGATGATTTTTCAGTGGACCTTATAGTTATTATAGCTGCATTCTTCGGCGGCGACCTTATATCAACAGATACAGGGACAAATGCTGCTTATTACAGTTTAGTCCAGCCGGTAAGAAGGTCAGTACTCTTCCTTGGTAGACATTTGCGAAGATAGAGCCACTCTTTTCCTTAGATTTTGTGGGGGAAATTGTTTATCTTATATTTGATGAACCATATGCTAAGGTTAGCACACAAACTTTAGGACCACATTTCTCAGAGACAATATATCTTCCGGGGATGTATCAGGGTATCGCAGTTCTTTTAATATATCTTATAATTAGCGGGGTTCTGGCAATTATTATATATTCCAGGAGGCAGATAGAGGGATAAATATGGAAATTTCATTTAATAATGTATCAAAAAATTACAGGAAATTTAAGGCGCTGGACAATGTATCATTTAATTACAATGACCACGGTGCAATAGGTTATCTTGGTCCAAACGGCGCAGGAAAAACAACAACATTAAAGGTAATGACAAATCTTCTTCGACCATCATCCGGCCACGTTGAATTGAATGGCATAAATGTTAACAAATCTCCAAAGAAGGCACTTGAAAATGTGGGTTCCATGATTGAAACTCCAACTCCATATCCATTTTTGACTGTGAAAGAATCAATACAGTTTGTGGGTGAACTAAGGGGTATTGACAAAAGAACCATAAATTCGAGTATAGATAATTTATTCAATTCATTAAAACTTCCGCCTTTAGATTCTAAAATTGGCCAGTTATCGAAAGGCCAGAGGCAAAGAGCCGTTTTTGCTTCAGTGCTGATATCAGACCCTGATATTGTAATTCTCGATGAGCCAACAAGCGGGCTTGACCCATTTGAGAGAAAAATATTCCGTGATTTTATTCTAAAGTTAAAAAAGACAAAGCTTGTATTTTTCTCATCACATATTTTATCAGAGGTATCTGAAACCTGTGATGATGTCATATTTTTAAATAAAGGTAAAATCCTGAAACAGGGAAATATGAATATAATTTCAAGGGAATTCAATAACGATGCAGTTTCAGTAGAATTCTTAAATCCAATTAATGACAATATAAAGAAGTCAATATCTGACCTTGGCCTTGAAATCATAAGCACGGATGGCAGAAGTGCTGTAATAAAATATTCAGGCAAAGAAGATGAGAGATCTGAAATTCTAAAAAAACTTGTTAATGTCTCTCCTGTAATAAATTACACATCATCCGGTTCAGATCTTGAAGCAGCATATATATCAATACTGGGAGAAAAATAATTTATATCTTTAGTGAAAATTTAATATTCATTGTATTATTTGACTATTATGTTAATAAAATACCCTGAGAATTTTTTATTAGGCTGTTCATTTATGCCTTTTCAGGCTGAAATGGGACACAATGTCAATTCAATATCGGAAAACAGTGACTGGTATAAGTGGGTACATAATGACGATATAATCAAAAAAACATATGTCAGCGGGGATTTTCCCGATGACGGCCCTGATTTCTGGAATAACTATAAAGATTTTATAGATAAGGCTTATAAATTGGGAAACAACGCTATAAGCCTCGGAATTGACTGGTCAAGGTTATTCAGGCATTCAACTGAGAATATTGCTGTTGAAACATTCAAAAATGAAAAAGGCGATGTATATAATTTAGAATTTAATGATACAACATTAAAAGATCTGGAGCAACTTGCAGATAAAGGGGCTGTAGAGCAATATAAGGAAATTTTTTCATATGTAAGGTCCTTAAATTTAAAAATTATACTTACTTTATACAGCGGTCCAATGCCATCATGGTTGCATGACCCTGTTGCTGTTAATATATCAAAAAATACCGGAAAGACAGGTTGGTTGAATAAAAACACTGTCATAGAATTTGGAAAATATGCATACTTTGCATTTAATGCCTTTAAGGATTATGTCGAAATGTGGAATACAGTGGCAAATGCCAACAGTATAATAAATAGTGGATATTTATATGGCAATCTTGATGGCTATCCTCCGGGAATATCAAATTATTCAATGGCAAGAAATTCTATGAGAAATCTGGCATATGCGCATAATATAGCATATAAAATTATAAAGGGCATTGACAAATCAAGAAATGTTGGTCTAAGTATAACAGCACCGTATTACGAACCGGAAAATAATAATGAAAAAAACAGTGCAATGAGCGACTATGTAAATTATATTTTCAATGAGCTTTATATAGATTCTGCAATATACGGGAATTTTGACAATTCATTTTCCGGAATAATAGATGAATCACGCCCAGGCGAATTTTCCGGAGCCGATTTTATAGGTATAGAATACTATAACAGGATAATTGTAAGATATGTTGACAACGATAATGTAGATATAAGATACCGCTTTGCATTTCTTCCATGCAAAAATTGTTCTGACAATTATCTTGATATTTATCCTGAAGGACTAAGAAAAATAGCTGTTAAGATGTTTACAAGATATCACAGGCCATTGATAATAATGGGAAATGGCATTGCAGATGTTAGTGACAGCTTAAGACCTGAATTCATAAAAAACCATTTATTTGAGCTTAACAAAGCAATAAAAGAAGATTTTATACCTGTTAAAGGATATTTTTACCATTCATTAATGGATGTTTATGAGGGTATTTCAGGTTTCAAATATCATTTCGGACTTTACAGAATGGAGGATAATAACTTTGTAGAAACTGACTCGGCATTAATTTACAAAGACATATGCCATAATAAATCGAATGATTCGGATCATATAGAATAAAATATAAATAATAATAATTAATTTTTAATTATGTACATAAATTCTTTTATTGCTACCGATGAGGTAAAATCTATTGCCAATAAAATATTAAAAACGCCATTTGTGCAGGAGATGCTTGATGGAACTTTGAGCAATGCTAAATTCAAGTATTATCTTGTTCAGGACCATATATATCTTAAATATTATAAGGATGCAGGCATGAGAATAAAGGAGAATAGCAATGATAATGATATTATATCGCTGTACAACGATATAGGCGGGAATGAGCCCGAATTTCACAAAAAATTGTTAATTGAGTATGGCATTGATGGTAAAAATGTAAATGACACAATGCAGAATTATACAACATATTCATATATTAACCACATAATAAGATGGAGTAATGACGAACCATTAAATGGCATGTATTCCATGTTTGCATGCCAGTGGTCATATGAATATATTGCAGAAAATTTAAAACCAGTGTCTGAAAAATATAAAAAATGGTTTGATTTTTATAAATCAGATAACTATACATCAATTACATCCAAATATATTGATATATTTCAGAAGAACGAAATAAGTCCGGTTCAGAAATATATATTCATATTCGGTTTGAACTATGAATTAAATTACTGGGAAGAATGCTATAAAAAAACGTTATAACATAAATACATGGGTAACATTAGGTATAAAATGATTGATAATACTCTGAATTACATGTACGGTCTTCAAAGGGAAGGAATAAAGCTTGACCTTGAGGCAACACGGGATTTTGCGGGATATCTTGGTAATCCACAAAATAATTTTAAAAGCATACACGTTGCAGGAACAAACGGCAAGGGGTCAATTACAGCATTTATTTACAATATATTAAACCAGAATTATAAAACAGGCATGTACACATCGCCGCATTTATACAAATTCAATGAAAGAATTATTTTTAATGGCAAAATGATACCGGATGAATATATAATAGAATTTATGAATAAAAACAGGAATTATATAGAAACGCTGGGTAAAATTTACAGAAATCCCACGTTCTTTGAAACAACAACAGTTATGGCATTCAAATATTTTTCAGATATGAATGCAGATTTTGCCGCCATAGAAGTTGGTCTTGGAGGAAGACTGGATTCCACTAATATTATAAATCCTGAAGTGAGCGTTATAGGCCAGATAGGCTATGAACATTATCAGAGGCTCGGATGTTCATTAACATCAATAGCACATGAAAAGGGCGGTATAATAAAACCGGGAAAGCCTGTTGTGCTTCAGGATGATAAGCCCGAGGTAGAAAAAGAGATTAAAAAACTCTCCGATATAAAAAATTCAAAGCTGATAATGATAAAAGACTACTGTGAAATAAATGAATTGAAATATAATATAGATGCCACATCATTTAAACTCTCCACGCCTGTTGACACATATAATATAAAATCATCCAATATTGGTCTGTTTCAGGTTAAAAATATCGCCACTGCAGTTGCAGCAGTCGAGCAAATAGGATATACCGGCAGGGCAGAAATTGAAAAAGGGATATCCAGGACACGCTGGCCATCCAGATTTGAGGTTATGAGCAAAGACCCTCTTGTTATAATGGATTCATCACATAATCCGCCGGCAGCCATGGCACTTGTGCAATCATTTTTAAAAATAGTAAATAAAAAACCTCTGCTTTTAATCGGCATGCTTGATGACAAGGACTACTTTTCATATTTAACTATTATAAGTAAACTATCGGATACCGTTATATTCACAACACCGGATGAGCCTGAACGTGCTATACCTCCGGAAATACTTGCAGAGAGGTCAAAGAGCATATTCAAGAACATTAAGGTTGTAAAAGATCCCATTAAAGCATATGAAACTGCAATAGCTGAAAGTGACTGTGTATTAATCACAGGTTCCATGTATCTTGTTGGATTGTTACGAAAGTATCTGAATTCGTCAATAGACATGTTCAACAGTTATTAACCTATTGGTAAAATAGTAGGTAATATATCAGGTTAAAAAATATATTAGTATATAGAATCTATATGAATTAATCACTGGTAACTATGGACAATCCTTTTATAAAATACAATAAAATGAACGATTACGTCACGGGCGACCTTAAAAAGTTGAGCAGCTCGTATATACCAGACAACTTTCCACACAGGGAGGTACAGATAGAGTCCATTGCAAAGGTTATGAGTTCAATTATGAATGGAGGAATCTCATCAAATTTGCTTTTATATGGAAAGTCCGGTTCCGGAAAAACTTCCTCTGTTTTATATGTAACAGGCATGCTTAAAGAAGCATTGGCCGGCCATATTAATATTATGTACATAAACTGCGAAATTTACGATTCACAGTACTCAATACTTGTATATCTTACAAATGCAATTAAGACTGGCGATCCTCCTATACCTGTGCTCGGACTTCCGCAGGATAAAATATACTTTGAGCTTGTAAATCGTCTTGTAAAATCAGGGAATTATACTGTTATTATTCTTGATGAAATTGATAAGTTATTGCAAAAAAATGGAAGCGATGCACTGTATGTACTTTTGAAACTTATGACCGATTCACAGACATCATTTATCGGCATTACAAATGATGCATCATTTGTAACCGGGCTGGATGCACGTGTCCAGAGCAGGTTAAATCAGGAAAGCATTATCTTCCCGCCATATAATGCAATGGAATTGAGGGATATTCTGAAATTCAGAGTCTCTGGCATAATAAGAGACAGATATATAGAGGAAGCTGCAATAAATCTATGCGCTGCACTTGGAGCCCAGGAACATGGGGATGCCAGGAAGTCAATAGACCTCCTGAGAATAGCAATTGATGCTGCCCTCAGGGATGATAAAAATTCAGTAACAATAGATGATGTCTATTCCGCAAGGGACCGGTTCGAAATGAATGTATTGAGGGAATCAATAAAAACACTTCCAATACATTCAAAGATGGTACTTTTAAGCGCAAGTTTAACCCAGGAAACAGATGAGGATCTTTCAGTTACAGGAGAAATATATGAAAATTACAGAAATATATGTTCCGAACTTGGTTTTCAGCCCCTCACAATGAGAAGAATTTCCGATCTTTTATCGGACCTTGAGGACATCGGTCTTCTTACAACTAATACCAGGTCTCTTGGCAGATATGGAAGGATGAAATTTATACGTGTCATGGGTTCCATTAGCAGCATAAAAGGATACATACTTGAGGACCGGGCATTTTTAAATTTCCAGGGATCCAAGATTGTCAGGCAATCAAAATTAAGGACCAATTTTGAAACATACATTGATAATTATAATATGGCAAATAAAGAAAAAAAACTGTAACCGAAATTTTATATTTTAAATTTTATATCTTCTGACTGAGAAAACTTTTTATTAAGGCAGAAAAGAACAAAAAATTAACGCCCCGTGATACAAAATAATGAATAATATCCAGGCCATTAAACTAAAACTTCTGTATTGCTGATTCATCTCCGGGGCAGGTGCGGAATTCAGTGGAGGTTTTTAGATAATTTCGGACAATGTATTCTCAAAGAATACAGCAAAAACGACAGTCACAGCTCGGTATTCACTATAAATTATTTCAACCAATCGATATCAATGTTCCGGGAAAACCATGCCTGCTGACGTGCTAGAAGACAGCGGCAAGTATTACCACTTAGAAGGCAATTGACGTGCTGACATAACTATATATCTTAATAATCAATATGGTAAGAAGTGTTAAAATTGTCAAATTTTGAGGATATGGATATATCGGTTAATTTAAAGAAAGCATTAAGTTTAATGAAATTCTCCTCTCCAACTGAAATTCAGGAGAAATCAATACCTGTTGTTATGAGCGGCAAGGATACAGTTATTAAGTCCAAAACAGGTTCTGGAAAAACGGCGGCTTACTTAATCCCGGTACTAAATAAGATAGAGGAGTCGCATGAGAAAGGAGTGAGGGCGCTTATAGTATTACCAACAAGAGAGCTTGCAATACAGACAGAGAAGGTTGCTGTAAGGCTCGGTAAGTTAGCAAAAATAAAATCCACGATTGTATATGGTGGCGCATCCATTTCAAAGCAGGTAGAGAGTTTGCCGGACTCAAGTATTATTGTCGGTACTCCCGGAAGAATAATTGACCTTGTTAAACAGGGATTTATCAAGCTTTCCGGAGTAAAATATTTAATTCTTGATGAGGCTGATATGATGTTCGATATGGGCTTTATAGATGACATAAAGAAAATTATAGGATTTACGCCGGAGGGAAGGCAGATAGTTTTACTGTCTGCAACAATGCCGGAAGAAATCAAGAAAATAGCCAAGAAATTTATGAATGACCCAACTTTTATAAGTGCCGGCCATGATGAGGCAATACCTGAATCAATAAAACATCTTTATACGGTATCAGGGAAGTTTGATAAATTTTCCACACTTCTTTCATATCTTCATGATAATAATTCCAGAAAGGCTATAATATTTGTAAAAACCCAGAGGTCCGGCGATCTTTTAAATTTAATATTAACAAAGGCAGGATTTGAAAATATAGTGATTCATGGTGGAATGAAGCAATATTCACGTGAAAAGGCAATAATGTCTTTTAAACAGGCAGATTCCGGTATTCTTGTTGCAACAAATGTGGCTTCACGTGGTCTTGATATTCCCAATATAACAGATATAATAAATTTTGATGCACCTGAAACATCAGAGACATA
>JABEBX010019849.1_pt1 | contig 17371 bp, 14 predicted proteins | sample 7245971 | NCBI WGS metagenome assembly JABEBX01 (sample SAMN14506365, study PRJNA622280) | hot springs metagenome | biome: hot spring [ENVO:00000051]|acidic hot spring [ENVO:00002120]; feature: spring [ENVO:00000027]|sediment [ENVO:00002007]; material: sediment environment [ENVO:01001048]... | reverse complement strand
ACCCTCTGTCCGCAGATTAACCGATTATATTGATACGCTGTAATGACCAATGTGGCAGGGGCATCTTGCCCGTGGTCTCCTGGGCGTCCCCGCCCATGCCGCTTCGGTTGGGCAGAATCTGCCATCGGCCCCCCCGCATATCCAAAGCCGCCGGCTTCGCCGGTGATTGTTATTATTGTAGAGCGGATATTCTTGTATGCCGATGCTTGTTATTTCGGAAACGATTCTTATTTGCTCTCCTGATCATCTGCTCTCATTTCCCCTGCTCTCGGCGGGCCGCCGTGCCCGATAAGTAAAAAATGCCGGTTTTCTCTTTACTTTCTGTCCCCGGATGATGTACTATTCTAATAGCCGAAGTCCGCATAGCGGCCGGCAGGCGAAGAAGTACACCCCTTTTCGGAGAGGAAATGCTCATGGCCTATCATCCATCCCATATTGGAATGCCACGTCTTTCTTTGGTTCGCCGAGGCTTTAGCTTAATTGAAATCCTCGTGGTGATATCCATTATCGCGATTCTCATCGCCATCCTGATCCCCGCCTTGGCCGCGGCGAAAGCGGAATCGGAAACCGTGGCGTGCCTGGCCAATCAACACACCATCACCCAAGGCCTGATCATGTTCGCCCATCAACATAATGGTTATATGGTCAAGGGGGCGAATAACGGATATGGAGTCAACAGCATCACCACAACCTCGGATGGAGCTTATTTCGGAGCTCCACAGGTCTGGGGCTACGGCACTGCCACACCATCTCCGCTAAACTGGGATCAGGTTCTAGTGGTGGATAAATACCTGAACTTCGGTGCTTTGCAGGATCCCGCCGACACGCAGGATAACGTAGCAAATGGTAATCTCCGTTACTCGGCCCTTGCTGCAACGGCCCAACCATACAACAACCTCCCCGGCTCCTATCGCCTCAACAGCAGCAATCAGCCGGAGGATTACCAGGGTGCAGCTGCGGCCAACACATACGAGGAACCATCATGCAATGCCTACGCCATGACGGCTGTCCCGAATCCATCGCTATCGATTGTGGTCTGCGACGGCGGCTACGCGGCGGGCTGGCAAACCACTGCGGATGTAGCAACTTGGGCCAGCGCTTCGATCAAGTTCCCACCGCTGGGTGGATCGGGAACCTACGAGCAGTTCAGTTCCCCAAAAAATCCCAACACACCTACGGCGACAGATAGTGCTGCGACCCCTAGTACCTCGAATATCAACACCACAATCCACTCCGGGAAATTTAATGTCGGCTTCCTAGACGGCCATTGCCAAACCATGAATTGGGCTGACACATGGGCACTGGCTGGCCAGCCGGTCGTTGTGCAAGGGGCGACCGCTTCCCCGGCCGCGCTGTATACCACCGAATGGCGGCAAATTTTCAGCACAGATTACTTGGACCAAAATTGAGATTTTTTCTCCGCACCTGATGTAATCCCCATCAGGCGCAACCAAGCCCCCACCGGTCGGCACCGCAACGCCGGCCGGTTGTGTTTGAAAGGTGGCTGGTGGGGGATTGGCGGAATTAAACTCATGAATTAGCGACCTCCGGCGGATAAATCCGCCGACTAACATGGGGGTGGGTGCGGCGTGTGGCGGATGTCATGACAACTTCTTCCGGGTGCCCAGTTTATAAGCATAGATGAATACAAAGCGCCAACAAAATGCGGATGCGTCTATTAATTAGGCATTCCGATAATTGTCACTGCCCAATTTTGTCGGGAATAAGTTTAATAATCGAGCAGTAAATCCGCGGATAGCAGTAACCCGCTTTTTTTAATGTAACTCATTATATTACAATACTTTACAATTTATTTGTAACGCCATTATTTAGCCTTTTACACACAATGCCGCCATTTTTTTCATCATTGACTACACCCCGCGCATGGCGTTTGCATAGTATAATAGCAACAGGGTTTTGTCGCAGCGGTAGCTTGGCTTACGTTGAAAGCCGGGCGGTGCGGATGGATAAACCGCCAGCGATTGCGGAGGTTGGCCTGATGGATCGTGCGGAACTTGAACTAACCATTCTTACGGAGATAGGCCGGGTGCTGTCTTCGGGCTTGGATCTCCATGCCGTCTTTGACCAGACCATGCGTGTGCTGGCGGATCGGCTGGGCATGGAGCGCGGCTCCATGGTGCTTTTGGATTCCGCCACCGGTAAATTGCGGATTGAAGCGGCCCTTGGTCTTAGCGCCAATGAAATTCAGCGCGGGCGCTATGACGTGGGTGAAGGAATAACCGGACAGGTGGTGGAGACAGGCAAGCCGCGTGTGGTTGCGGATATCAGTAAAGAAATACAGTTCCTCAACCGCACCGGAGCACGCATTCCCGTGCCGGGCCGGATTACCAGCTTTATCTGCGTACCGATTCTCATTGAATCAAGAACCTGCGGGGCCTTATCCGTAGATAAGCAGTTTGTGGATGTTGATACACTGGGCAATGATCAGCGGCTGCTGGAAATCATCGCCGCCTTTATTGCCCAGGCGATAAAAATTAATTCCATCGTGGCCACCGAGCGGGAAGAATGGCTGGAAGAACGTCGGCAACTGCGCAGCACGCTGCAAAGCAAATATAAGTTTGATAATATTATTGGCAGCTCCCCCACCATGCTGGAAGTTTTTGACACCATCGCGCAAGTCGCGGCCAGCCGGGCAACGGTGCTGCTGCTCGGTGAAACCGGCACCGGAAAAGAATTGATCGCCAAAGCCATTCACTTCAATTCTAATCGCGCCGATAAACCATTTATCCGCATGAACTGCGGTGCCTTGAGCGGCACACTGCTGGAGTCCGAACTATTTGGCCATATTAAAGGTAGTTTTACCGGTGCCATCCGCGACAAAATCGGACGCTTTGAAGCCGCCCATACCGGCACGCTTTTTCTGGATGAAATTGGCACACTGGATACAAGCTTGCAGGTAAAACTTCTGCGCGTGTTACAGGAGCGGGAATTTGAGCGTGTGGGTGATACGCGGACCATCCGCGTGGATGTCCGCATCATCGCCGCGACCAACTTAAGCCTCCAGGATGAAGTCGCCAAAGGCAAATTCCGTGAAGATCTTTTTTACCGCCTGAATGTGGTGACAATCAACCTGCCGGCCCTGCGCAACCGCCGGGAGGACATACCCAAACTCATCGACTTTTTCTTTGACAAATTCAACGCGGAAAATGGAAAAAATCTCAATAAAATAAGCCGGGAACTCATTAACACCTTCGTGCGCTATCCCTGGCCGGGCAATGTGCGTGAACTGGAAAACGCCATGGAACGCGCTGTGGTGTTAAGCCGGGGCGACGCCCTGACCGAGGACCTGCTCCCCACAGCCATCCGGGCGTTTGCCCAGCAGGGGCGTGCCACCATCGCCAGCGAAGACCTCGACGGCATTGTGCATCGGCTCGCCGAGCAGGCCATCAGCGAATATTCGCTGCGGGAAGGACAGATTTACGACCTGGTCATTCATCAGGTTGAAAAGGCGTTGCTGGAAAAAGCGCTGCAGCGCTGCGGGGATGTAAAAATAAAGGCGGCTGATTTTCTGGGCATTAACCGCAACACACTGAATAAAAAAGTCAAGGAAATGGGCATTGAATCCAGTGATCTGCCGGAAACCGAATCCCCGGCGTAATGGGTGTGGCCGTGGTCTGAAATGAGTAATGACCAACGTGGCAGGGGCATCTTGCCCGTGGTCTCATGGGCGTCCCCGCCCATGTCGCTTCGGCTGGGCACCCACCTGTTTTCGCGCTTTTCGTGGTTCATTAAGACCGTTGCGATGGGGCGGGGATCAAACCGCCGACAAAGTCGGCGGCTATGTGCCTAACTCCTAACTCCTGCGCCATAAAATGTGAATTTATTGTTTCACGATCCCTGAAGCAAGTTGAGCGTCAATGTCATTGATCCGTTTTTTGATCGCCGCCCGTTGAGCCTTGAGCGCCTGAATATGGGCCGCGCTGGCAAAGCCTTCATCATTGGTGATATGAAAATCCACATTCACCAGCGCCACATTCTGTTTTGCCAGCGCCACTTTTAATATTGCCGCGAGATAGTGCCGCTGCGATTTTACGCCATGGCCAGATAGCATGGCGGCGGCATACTCCAGACCACTATGCCCCATAGCTTTCCGGGCCTGTGAGAGTGCATATTGAGCGCTTACATCGCGTATCCATATTTTGCGCGGATCATTGGGCTTGAGTCCGTGTTTTTTTTTGCCCCAGAACAGCAGATTCTGTTTATTGAAATCCAACAGCGCCTGCGAACGCGCCGCCAATTCCTCCGCCCGCAATTTCCGGATGGCCGGTGAATCCGCGGTTTTGGGTGATTTCCGCAATTGGTGCAGTTGATCAAACGCCCTGGTAGCCAGCCAAAGCTGATGATCGCCTGCCCGCACTTGTTGTAAATGCAGGAGAAAAACTTTAGCCTGCGCCGCCACCTGCACCACGGTCAAATTATCCGCCGCCCGAAAATGCGCGTGCGCAACATCCCAGGCTACCCATGCCGCCTGTAACCGGGCATATTGATATTGCAGTTGCGCCACGCACCGTTCCACACGCCAATTGGTCCATGGCAACCGCTGTTCATTGACCAGTTTCCATAAGTTACGCCGCGCGGAATCAATTTTTCCGGCGGCGGGAAGTTGTGTTTCAATATATGCCGCAAAACGCGGGTCATGCCAATAGTGCGCCTCGGCATGCAAATACTGCACCTGAGAAACCCGCCGGACAATCAGCGTGGCGGGAATCTTTCCGTTGCTGTTAAACACCCGCATGGACAAAACCGCGGAATTGCGATGATAGCGGATATTGGGATAAATCCAGTTATCAAAACACAGCGGAAAATCCAGCAGGGATTGCGAGGCGTGTTGAATTCCCCGAAACTGCATGGCCGCCTGTGGATCATCGGCCAGAATAACCGCTGGATCAACGCGCTGTCCCGCCCGCGGCCGCGGCCCGGGGCCGGCGGCGCGATATGGATCATGCGTACCGAGATAGAGCCAGCCAAACGGTCCCACGGAAACATGCCAGGCCCGGAATTCTATTAACTCATCCAGCGGGAATGTCCGCACTTTTCCTTGCCACGTAAAACGCACAAGTATCAACACCGGCTCTCCGCGGATTGAGCCGAAATCGGTCAGATCGGGCGACCATTTCGTAGCGGAATGATAGCCAATGGCGGTGAAAGCCTGCTTGAGAATATGCCGGGTGGTCTGAACGCTTAAAACCGTTTCATGAAGAAAATTGCTGGGCCGCCCGCACAATGCCACATCCAGCCAATCGGTAAGGTGCTGATTCCAAAATGCCGCGGGCACGGTAAATTGATGCTGATGTTGATTGATCACCGGCACCGCCAATTGAACCATGTTGTTTCCGGGTTTGGCGGCAAGAATCCTGGAAGCACCCCATAACAACACCGGCAACGCCGCCAGGAACACCATTTTTTTATGCTGTGCTATATGGCGTGGCAATTTTTCCGTACCAATTCTGGGAGCGCGGATGTACCCACCCGCATTGACTATTGAAAACATCTTCGCAATGTGTTTAATCAACATCACTTCATGATGATTTCGGGATTGCCCGGTAACATTGCCGCGCCCTGCCATGCCCATTTTCATATAATCCGCCCTGATGTCCATCGCCATGATTTATGCCATGGCAAAATTCGATTATAACTCCTTTTCCTGATAAGGTTGATCCAAGGTAATGGATCGTTGACCGAAATTAACCTGCGGCGAAAGTATGAAAGGGAACCATCTGATGCGTTTTGCGGTGATTATGGCCGGCGGTTCCGGCACGCGGCTTTGGCCCATGTCCACACGTTTGCGTCCCAAACAACTGCTGCGGTTTATCGGCGGTCAATCGCTGCTGTCCATTGCGGTGGGCCGCCTGCGCGGACTCATTGAACCCGCCGGGGTCTATGTTTGCACGTCGGCCAGCTATGCCGATCAGGTGCTCAATGACCTGTCCATGCTGCCGTCAAATCAACTTATTGGCGAACCCATGGGGCGCGACACCGCCAACGCGGTGGCGCTTTCCGCCGCGGTACTCGCCCGCGTGCAACCGGATTCCACCATGGCCATCCTCACCGCGGATCATATTATTGAACCGCTGGACGTCTTTCAGAACTGCCTGCGCATGGGCTTTGAAACGGTGGAGCAACATCCGGAGTATCTGGTAACTTTCGGCATCAAGCCCACCCACCCCGCCACCGGATATGGCTATGTTGAGCAAGGCGAGAAACTTGACGCGGCTTCCCCAGCTTTTCAAGTCAAGGCATTCAAGGAAAAACCCGCCGCAGCCATCGCGCGAGAATATGTTCAATCCGGCCAATTTTTCTGGAACAGCGGGATGTTTGTTTGGAAAACAAAAACAATTCTCCAGCAGTTGCAAACCCATCTGCCAGAGTCTTACGACGGTGTTACAAAGATTGCCGCCGCATGGGGTACCGCGGATTTTGGCAAACTATTGGCGGAAATTTATCCCACGCTTCCCAAAATCAGCATCGATTATGCGATCATGGAAAAAGCACCCAGGGTCGCTATGGTACCCATGCCGGTGAATTGGCTGGATGTCGGCTCCTGGAACAGCGCCACGGCCACAGTCCCCGCGGATGAATCAGGCAACCGGAGTATCGGTTGCGCGTTAGCATCGCTGGATTCATCCGGGGTATTGGCGGTGTCCGAACAAAAGCATCTGGTGGCAACGATTGGCTTAAAAGATATGGTCATTGTTCACACCCCTGCCGCCACTTTGGTCTGTCCCGCCAATAAAACCGAGCAGATTAAAGAACTCGTGGCCCGGATTCAAACGCAATTTCCGGATCAATATACTTAACGCAAACAGCGAATGACCGGTGCAATATGTCACAGCGAATTATGGCCATTGATTTTGGAGATAAGCGCACCGGTCTAGCCATTGCCGACACGGATACGCGCCTGGCAACGCCATACGAGGTGCTGGAAAACCTCACGGAGTCCCAGTTTGTAGCGGCCATCAAGAAGATCGTCGATGAAGAACGTATTGACATACTTATTTGCGGCCTGCCATTGAATATGGATGGCACCGCCGGCCCACGGGTCCGGTTAACGCAGAAGATTATCGCCCTGCTGGAAGCCGCGACCGGAAAGAAAATCCTGCCGGTGGATGAGCGCTTAAGCACCTATGAGGCGGAATCCCGCATTGCCGGGCAATATACCCGCCTGCAAAAACGCCGCCGCATTGACGCCATCGCCGCCGCGCAGATTCTCGAAGATTATCTGGCCAGTGTGCGAGACAGATTCGGCGGGTGAAATTTCCCATGGGTACGCACACCACCGCATTAGTCAGGCAGTGCTCCAAAGGTTTCATTTTCCTTGAGCACTGCATGATAATGCGGTGGTTTGTCTACTGCTGGGCATCGGTTACCACCATTTTCGCTTATGCTTTCTTCACCCACCTGAAGTGTCACGCACCCCTCTGGCCACACGCGGGGGGGGGCCGCGCGGGGGCGATACAGTTGCTTAAAATATGCGCATCCGTTAATTTATATGACGTACCGGGGACGTCGTTCAATGGGAGGACGGCGCGTTCGCAATGCGCAAATGTGGGTTCGATTCCCATCGTCTCCAGTCTGATGTGGCAAGCACCCGTTGCCATGCCCGGCCGATGCACCGCTGTTGATTGTGATTGTGGCGGGGCGTAATTTTGCGCATAAAAGCCAACCGTACTTGGTACGCCTTTGATGCCGGGACCGCATGGGTGAGTTTGGCGCTGCAGGCTGGAAAATGCCGCTGTTCGCGCACATGATGGCTGGATTTGATGAGGGTCGATCCCGTCAAGTTCTGGAGATGCAAAAGGAACAACAAAGCATTTACGAGTTAGTAAGGATTTCTCACCATGGCTTTAGCCGCGGTTGTAACGGATTTGATCTTCTCCACCAAGATTGTCACCGAAGCGCGTGCGCAGGGGCGCATTGTGCCGGTGTTGCGGTCATTTTCCAAAATGGAGGAGTTTCTCAAGGCCACTCCGCCGGATTTCCTGATTGTTGATTTGCACAGCGGCGGCATTGACGGGGTTTCCGCCATTGGCAAGGCCATGACCTGTGGCCGGGCATGTAAAGTGCTGGCGTATGTCTCACATGGAGAGCGGGAATTGGCGCAGAAAGCGCGGGATGCCGGGGCCACGCAGGTGGTTCCACGGTCCGAGTTTGTGCTGCTGTTGCCGGAGCTGGTGAAGACGTATGCTGATCCGGCCGGTAATGCGCAAAAAGAAAAATAACTTATGCCGTAATCTGCCAACGAAGCCGACGGCCAAAAGAACCAGCAGAAAAGTGCGAAGTTATTGTTTCACGGTCCATAAGCGGCCTCCCGGAGTTTTTATGTCCTGTGTATTAGGAATTGAAACCACCTGTGATGAAACCGCCTGTGCGGTGGTGGAGGATGGCCGGTGGGTGCGGTCCAATGTGGTGCGCACACAAATTGACCTGCATGAAAAATATGGCGGCGTGGTGCCGGAGATTGCAGCGCGTGCCCACATTGAATGGCTCAACGATATTATTTCCGAAGCGATGGCCCGGGCGGGAGTTTCCGCATCTGATCTCACTGGCATTGGTGTAGCGCATTGCCCGGGCTTGGTGGGGTGTCTGTTGATCGGGGTATCCGCCGCAAAGGCCTTGGCGTATGCCTGGGATAAGCCACTGGTGGGGGTGAATCATGTTCATGCGCATTTGTATGCCGGCGCCCTGGTGCCGGCGGAAAAGGCGGCGGATATCATGGCCAGGTCATTGGAACAGCCGCCATTGCCGGCGCTGGGATTGGTGATCTCCGGCGGGCATACCACGCTCTTTGAGGTGGAAAATTTCAATGCCCTGCACCGGCTGGGGGCCACCATTGATGATGCGGTGGGGGAGGCTTTTGATAAAGTGGCGGCAATTTTGCAATTGGGATATCCGGGCGGGCCCCTAGTGGAAAAACTGTCCCGGCACGGGCACGCCAACGCGGTAAAATTTCCGTTATCACTGTTGGGAAAAGAATCTCTGGACTTTTCCTTCAGTGGATTGAAAACCGCGGTGTTGTATCACGTCAATGGGCGGCGGGGAACGCAACGCACAAGTGCGGATTTGTCAGAACAGCAACGGGCGGATACTGCGGCGGCCTTTGAGCGGACGGTGGTGGAGATTTTGGAAATAAAAGTGCGCCGGGCCATGGCCATGCGCCGCTATGGATCATTGATTGTGGGCGGTGGCGTATCGGCCAATCAGGCGGTGCGGAGTATGTTGCAGCGCGTGGCGCAGGAAGCCGGGATGGCGCTTATTTTGCCGGCCATGGAATATTGCACCGACAATGCCGCAATGATCGCCGGCCTCGCGGCGGAATTATTCAAGCAGGGACAAACGGCGGATTTAGATCTATCGGTTATTGCAACCGCATGAGGGAACGTGAAACAATAACTTCGCACTTTCTTACCTGGTTCTTTTGGCCGCCGACTTCGTTGCTCTCTCCTTACAGACCTTCTGGTAAGGTATGCTCGTCGCTCGCGTCTCGCCGACGGCTAAAACTCCTGCGCCATAAAATGCGAATTTATTGTTTCACGATCCCTATGCCGCGGCCGCCCGTTTTTCTCGGCGCTGGCGGCGGACGGTTTTTATCCGCAGATAAATCAGATACACCAGAATAAAGATATTGGCGATCAAAAGCGCAAAGCGAATCAAGTCCGGCTTGGCACATATTTCAACAATTTCCAGAGGCATCAGCAGGCAGACTTCCACGATTACCAGATATTCCCCCCATGCTTTTTCGCGGTATAACCCGATGCCTTCCACCAGAAACAGCAGGGCGTAAATAAACGTGCCGGCGGCGAGCATTTCAAGCTGTGGGGCGTGAACGAGCTTGGCGTGGTCCAGCACCCAGTCCACGTATTTGTTATGGGGATCCAGGCGGAATTGGTCCACCCAGTGCGTGGCGATTTTGGTTAAATTGGCGTGGCGATAGGTGATGGCCAGAATGCCCGCGGTAATCATCGCCGCCGCTTTGAAAAACTTAAACAGCGCAATACTTAGCAGAATACGGTTGCGATGGGCGGGTTTGACCGCCGCTTGAACAGCTGGTGCTGGATGTTTGCTTTGGCTCATGGTTGTGGTTCTCCAGGCTGGGCAATTGTCCGGGCGATCCATTCTGATATCAACTCCACCCCCGCAGGGTTGGGATGCACACCATCAGCGGATATCCAATGAGTACGCTCAATGCCCAACGCCTCCTGGCGCCGGACTTCGGCCCGCACATCAACAAATTCGACGCCACGGTCTTTCTGGCCAAGCGCCCATTCTACAAAAGCCTGCTGATAAATCTCTCTCCATTTATGGCGATAGGAAAATATTTCCGGGTGCGAGCGAAAAAAAAGCCGATTGGATTTTTCCTGCGGCACCACTGGAGCCCCGGCGATTGTTAAATAGGTGATGATCCGGGCCTGCGGCGCATGTTGCCGACAGGCCTCCAGAATGTGATCCCATATAAAATGAAAATTTGAAATTCCTTCTTCCCGGTCATTGGCGTTGTTAAATGCGCAGGATTCAATGACCAGAATATCAGGCCGGCTCTGGGTTAATGGCAGCATTCTCTCCCGGCCATGCCAGAATTCATACAACAACCGATACAAAACCAGTTCCGCCCGCGTGCCGCCTATGGCCCAGTTGGATATGTCATACACCGTATGAGGTTGCAACTGCCGCAAGTGTTCAGAGAGCATCCGCGGCGGGCGGTGCAGGTACTCCGTCATGGAATCGCCATAAAGAATCACACGCATGAGCAGCATCAACTCCAAAATCGCCGGCCCATCGCCGGTACCATGTTCAAGTGTATGTTAGCCGGGGATTGGCCATGGGGAAAATGCCGGCGCCCAATACCTAAGGGACAGCGAAAGAATAAAACTGTTATTTTCCCACTTTCATCCAATTGGTGGTACAATAACACCCATGGTAGAAAGTTTTTCGAATGTTCCCGGTTTGGCGCTTGGCGGCGGTGTATGGGTGGATCGGCAGCGGTTGCAGTTCGGCTTCTCCCGTTCCGGCGGTCCGGGCGGCCAAAACGTCAACAAAGTCAATACCAAAACAGATCTACGCGTTCATCCTGATGATCTGCACGGCCTGAATGTGAAAGCCCGCCTGCGTTTAATTGCCGCGGTAGGCCGGCGGGTGGATGCCGCGGGCTCCATTGTGCTGATCAGCTCCAATCAGCGCACGCAGGAAGCCAATCGCCGTGCCTGCGTGGAAAAATTAAAACTGCTGGTATCCGAGGCGATGGTGGAGCCTAAAAAGCGGCGTAAAACCCGTCCCACCAAAGCCAGCCGCACTCGCAGAATTGAATCCAAACATGTGCGCTCGGAAGTCAAGCGCGCACGCCGCAGCCCGGCGGATTAAGACGTTTCCATTCCCTTGGTTGCTAATACGCATCACCACGAGGCCAGGAAATGGCGAATCCATTTGAAGAAAACATTCCGGTGGGTGCTCATTTCAAGGATATAACTTTTAAGCTGCTTCTTTTGGGGAGTGCCGCAGGTTTCTATTTTTTTTGTGCGCTGCTTTTTCTTATACCGCTTCATTTCAATATTATGCAAGAAATTATCGCCCGGCAGATCCCGGACGCGTCGCAGGCAATGTGGTTTTACGCATGGTGGCCTTATGCCATTGCGCATCACCTCAATCCATTTTTTACCTCTCAGGTCTGGGCACCCGTGGGCCAAAGTCTGGTGTGGACGGAATCGACGCCGATTATCTCAATACTCCTCTCGCCGGTGACCCTGATGTTTGGGCCTATGGTCAGTTACAACGTTGCGGTTATTTTCGCCCTGACATTGAACTCCTTTTTTGCTTTTCTTCTTTGCCGGGAGGCTTCCGGAAAATTTCTCCCGGCGATTGCCGGTGGTTGGATCTTCGGCTTTTCGCCTTATGTGATGGCGGAACTCATGGGACGTCCGAATCTTTATTGTGTCTGGCCAATCCCGCTGTTGGCATTGTTGGCGATTCGATATATGAAAGGGAAAGAGTCGCAACGCAGTTTAGTTCTCTGGTCCATCACCGCGGAAATATTATTGTTTTTTACCTCCTTGGAATTATTTGCCACCACGGCGCTGGCGGTTTGTTTGGCAATCGCTATATCGTTTTTTTTCCATCGTCGCGCAGATAGGGTTTTACGAAGCCGTTTATATCGGCTATTTGGCGGCGTGGTGATAAGTACAGCAGTTACAGTAATGTTGATCTCACCAATTCTCTGGATGATGCTGGTTGGGAAAAACCGGCAGTTCGGTCCGGTCCATCCAGCTTCTGATTTCAGTGCGGATATTGCAAATTTTTTGATTCCTACACGGACGACCTGGGTGGGGGGCGATACACTGATCAGATATTCCAGTCATTTTTCAGGTTTTCTGCCGGAACAATCCGCCTATATCGGTCTGCCGACCATGGTGTTGCTGGGATTGTATATATTTGAATTCTGGAAAGCGCCGGCTTCGCGATTTCTCATGACGATGCTGGTGGGATTTGTCCTGCTTAGCCTGGGACCCTATCTGACGGTCGCAGGGATAAACTTTCCCCTAGCACTGCCTTGGGGCATCATTGAGCATGTTCCTTTGTTGGAAAAGGCTCTACCCGCACGATTAAGCCTGTACGTCAGCCTCACCCTGGCGGTGATCATCGCGTATTGGCTTGCGAATTCTCATCGAGCGTTATCCTTGCGCACCGCCTTGGGATGTTTGGTGGTAGTATCACTTTTCCCCAATGTATTTTCCGGACTCTGGGACGCCCATCCTGAAAATCCAACATTCTTCACGCAACGCCTCTATCAGAAATATTTTAAGCCCGATGAAAATCTTGTTGCGCTACCTTACGGAATTAATGGTTGCAGCATGTTGTGGCAGGCCGAGACCGGTTTTTATTTTCGATTGTCCGGTGGGTATCTATCGCTTGGCGGGCCTTATGCGAGGCAACCGATTCCAGAAGCGTTCTATTCCGGCGTTCGCCCCGCGCATTACCGGAAAAAACTGGCCGCTTTCGCCAAGCGGTATCACGTCAGTGCGATTATCGTACCGGATGCTGACAGGGGGCAATTTAATTCGCTTTTGGCGCCGCTGTCACGTCACCAGCGCCATGTCGGTGGCGTATGGATTTATCCCATTTCACACCATATTTTCCCACAAAGGACCGTGAAACAATAACTTCGCACTTTCTTACCTGGTTCTTTTGGCCGCCAGCTTCGTTGCTCATTGCTTACAGACCCTCTGGCGAGGTATGCTCGTAGCTCACGCCTCGCCAGCGGCCAAAACTCCTGCGCCATAAAATGCGAATTTGTTCTTTCACGATCCCTAAACGACGCATTTTTTCAATAGCGCCTGTTGCTCGCGTTCGTGCAGATCAATAAAACGTTTTTTCAAATCTTCCATGCCAGCTTTATATGTGGGGAATTTCATGCAAATTTGCGTCAGCAACTCCACTTCGGCGGAAAAATCCGCCAGATGAATGCTTTCGCTGGCAATCATCGGGCCGGCGGTGGGGATTTGTGCCGTCGATGCCGCAGCCGTGGCCTCCAGCATGTTGTGATAATTGCCCAAAGCCAGGCAGATGGCGCCGGTTTCATAACCAAAAGCATGAAACACCGTTGAATCGCAGGTGCCGCCATCCATCAGCGCCCGCTGATAACGGAAGTCCGCGGTTTCATCGGCGATGCCGCCGGCGGTCATGGCCATAAACCGTGTCAGCGCCGGGCTGAAAGTGCTGGTGCGGTCGCCCACACGGATGACCGGGCCGGCTCCCTGCAAGGCCTGTGATGTGGAGCGGCTGGTTTCCAAACCAATGATGGCACAATTGCGCGGAATCATAACCTGCTGTGCCGCCGCAATCGCCCCGGCAAATCCCACTTCTTCCGCGCGGGTTAAAAGGACGGTGACATTGCATTTGGCTTTGCGTTCAAGGAGTTGATCCAGAACACACAGACACGCCGCCACACCGGCCAGATCATCGCAGGCGCGGGCGGTAAATAAATGATCTTGTTCCGCCGCATCCGGCAGATTCCATGTTCCGATGGTTCCGCGGGGAACTTTGGTTTTACATGCCGCCAACGTTATCCGCATGGGTTGTGATTTTTTTGCCGGTTGAACCTCCAGCACACGCGTAATAATTGGCTCTGGTAATTCGCCGGTGAATTTTCCCGGCGGAAAAATCCACAGCGCCACTTCCGCTTCGGTAAAGCAGGAGGGCTTGACGCCGCCTCTGAATATTGCCCGGATATTTCCATCGCGGGTCTGTGAGGTGACAATAAAACCGGGATGATCAAGGTGCGCTTCAAGCACCAGCGTTCGCGCGTTCCCGCGGCCTGTATGATAATCAAGATGGACGTTACCCGCCGCGTCGCTGTGCATCTCAATGGCCGGTGTTCGTGATGAATCGCCATGCCATTGCCGTATTACGTCAATGACAAATTCCTCGCGGTACGCCGCGGTGGGGGTGTTGCAGAGACGTTGTAATAACCGGTAAAAATCATCCCGTGGTTGCACAACAGATTCCTTTACTCGGATGGTGTCGCGGTTGCGGCGGGATTTGTACCGGGCGTTTCCGGCTGATCGGGGAAAATTTCATTGAGGCCTTGTCCATCGACACTGCGCCGCAGCAGCAGATACAGAATTGTATTACCCGCAAAATAAAAACCAATAACGTAAGCCCCCAGCAGGGTCACCGCAAAAAACAGCCAGAAATACAAAAATACCGCGCCAATTGTTTCCGACCAGTTCATCGCCCACCAGTTAATGGGTGCGATTAATTGACCAAAATGCGGGGCCGGCCACAATGCTCCAAGCTTGCCGCCGCCGGTGTTCCACCCGTGCAATGCGCCAAAAAGCGTCATTCCCCATCCTACAAATAAATGCACGCCCGCCAGCAGCACATACATTGCAAACGACAAAAACAAATACGTCACCGCCCCGTATACCAGCAGCAGCAGTGTGTAAAACAGCATCCGCCATGGCCGGGCGTAGACATAGCTGAAACTCCGGCTGATGGCATCAAAAGAATCCGATCCTTCCACCGCCAGTGTGGGATAAATTAAATTAAATCCACCAAGCAATCCCAGCACCATGAGCATGATGATGAATCCGAGAACCAGAAATACAATAAAAATTACACCAATGAAAATCTCGCCCAGAAATGGAATCGCGCCCACAATTGATAAAATGGTCAACGCCAGCCCAGTGCCGAGGATTGTAATAAATGGCAGCAGCGGAGCCTTGATAAAGGACCCCAGATGCCCAACGGCGAATGTGACATTGGCGGTGAACGTCGGCCGCCGCCCGGTAAATTCCAACGCGGTCTGCCGGCAAATCATCGCACCGGCCAATGCTGTTGCCACGATGGTGATACCTGCCAGAAACAGGACGCTTAGAAGGTAAAAAAAGCGGCGGAAAAATGAGACGGCTCCGTGCGTGGTATGCAGTGTGCGGATCGGCGCCGCGCCCGCCACCAGCCACGCCGGGCCGGTAACCACCATGTTGGCCAGACATCCGGTGATGGAATTATTTCGCCATAAGCCCTGCCGGCCCGCGGGCAGAATACCTGTGCTCACCTGCACCACCGGATGGTTCAAATAGCCATTGACCGCGGACATTGGGGTCAGGCGCAGCAGCGCAGCGGTATTGTTCAAAAGCAGATTGTACTCACGAATTTCATAACGCATCAAGGCGGAAAAGACGCCGCGCCCAACGATCGCGTGCAGTTGCCGCATTTCATTTAGCAGCCGCAGCGTGGCTTGCCGCCGGGCTTTATTGGCCAGCGCCCGGCTGGTTCCTCCCTGCGCTGCGGCATCAACGCTCTGAATGAACCGCCGCTCATAAACCTTTTTCATGGTGCCATAAGCCGCCGATGGATTGGCGGCCAGAATATTGACCTGCGCCAGGGTTAACGCCGGATTATCGCGTTGCAGCATATCCATCAGCGTCTGCGTGCGGCTGAAGCGATTCTGCTTCAGAAGATCATTGTAATAGCCGGGAATGGGAGAATGAAATGCGGAAATTTCCCCCGGCAGTACCTGATAGGACCAGACCACATCAAACGCCCGTCCCGCGCAATAGATCACGAGTATCGCCAAAAGTGCTGTCATCATGCACGCCGGCTGTATGGCCATGCGAAAGGCACGGAACAGGGAACTGAATTCAAATATGGAACTGAATTTCACATTCTGAAGTGTGAAGTTCTGATATGGCGTATCCTGATTTAACTCGGTTGGGTCACCCATCGGTTTTGCCGCCTCATTACACATTTTCAATTGACCAGATGATACCGCTTTTTATGATTTTTTGTTGCGTTGCTATGCTCTGGGACTTTGTGCCCAATGCATTTTACTGGCCAGCATGCACCAGTGGCTCATGGCGGGGTTCTCCACCAGACGCAGCGGCTTTTTAGACCGGCGCACCACCACATATTGCCCCGCCACCAGCGGCTGAGCCACTTGCCCGTCAAAACTTACATGTGTCCCGGTATTCACCCTCAGAGGAGTAATGCGTATTTCCGTATGATCGGGTACCACCACTGGCCGGAAAGACAGTGAATGCGCGCAGATTGGTGTAATGACAATCGCGTTTAAGTCCGGTGAAATCAGCGGCCCGCCTGCGGAAAGATTGTATCCGGTTGATCCCGACGAGGTCGATACAATCAAGCCATCCCCGCGGAACGTGGTGGTATCATGCCCGTCAATCATGATGGTCAATTGCACCATCCGGAAGGGGATTCCCGCATTGATGACCACATCATTCAGGGCCGCACATTGAAATGCCGGTTTCGCCGGTTCAGATATACCATGCCCTTTCGCCGCACCCGCGGATTCCGGAAGATCAAAAATGGTTCCCTCCAGCATCAGGCGTTCCGAGATTCTTAATTGCCCTGACAGGATATGGGTAAGCTGTCCTTTGAACTCTTCCGCCGTGAAAGACGCCAGATACCCCAGTTTGCCAAAGTTAATGCCCACCAGCGCCGCCCGCATACCTGTGATAAACCGAGCGGCCTGCAAAATTGTGCCATCACCCCCCAGCAGAATCAGCATATCTGGATCAAACGCATCAAAATCCGCGCGGGAAATCACCGGTATCAACCGCACTTCGTGGGCGCTGCCGGCGGCGGTGGTAAGCGTTTGAAGCAATACCTGCGCCGCGGCTACCGCATCTACTTTGTCCGAGTTGGCTGCCAGTGCAATTCGCATACTCCATCAGAATACCGCCTATCCACCGCGCCAGCCAGTGCCACCGGAAAAGGGGTGCAATTTGGCATTGAGGAGTTAAGGGACCGTGAAACAATAACTTCGCACTTTCTGGCTGGTTCTTTTGGCCGCCGGCTTCGTTGCTCGCTCCTTACAGACCCTCTGGCGAGGTATGCTCGT
>JABEBX010015909.1_pt1 | contig 17411 bp, 21 predicted proteins | sample 7245971 | NCBI WGS metagenome assembly JABEBX01 (sample SAMN14506365, study PRJNA622280) | hot springs metagenome | biome: hot spring [ENVO:00000051]|acidic hot spring [ENVO:00002120]; feature: spring [ENVO:00000027]|sediment [ENVO:00002007]; material: sediment environment [ENVO:01001048]... | reverse complement strand
AATATTATTCCAACAATATGATTTATTTTGACAGAATGGACTATATAGATGCCATGAACATGGAAGAGGGATATCTACGGTCGGCTGAAACACTTCTTGAAATAGATGTTCCTGAGAGGGCACAGTGGATAAGAATGATAGTGGCGGAATTAAGCAGGCTGGCAGCGAGACTTGTTGATATCGGCTCACTTGGTTTGGATCTTGGAGTTATAACTCCATTCTTCCACACATTCCATGAAAGAGAAAAAATTCAGAGAATATTTATGGAAGCATCCGGCGGCAGGCAGGAAGTAAATTACATGAGCATAGGCGGCGTTTACCAGGATTTTAATGATACAATAATATCAGAAATAAAGGATTTCATTTCAGAATTTAAGGGCAAACTTGAGGAAATATACAGAATGTATATTTCAAGCAACATATTCTGGCAAAGAATGGACGGTATAGGAATATTGGAGCCGGACGTGGCTCTGGAATATGCTGCTACAGGACCGACATTGAGGGCATCGGGAATAGCATATGATGTAAGAAAGGATTCGCCATATTTATTTTATGATAAAGTAAACTTTGACGTTCCGGTTTCGCACAGGAAAGACAATATGGGCAGATTTCTTATAAAAATTGAGGAGATGCGCCAGTCCATAAGAATAATAGAGCAGTCCCTGGATAAACTTCCGGACGGCCCTTATTTTAATCCAAAGGCAAAAAAGTCGGCAATGCAGCTTTTAAAGGGTACAGGAGAGGTCTACACATCTGTTGAAGCGGACAGTGGAGAATTCGGGGTTTATATAAGGGGAGACGGCGGGATAAAGCCATACAGAGTTCATGCAAGAAGTCCATCGTTTAAGCATATACAGATTATACCCGTTATTGCGAAAGGGCTTTTAATAGCCGATTTAATAGCAATTATCGGATCAATAGGCACGGTTGTGGGCGAGGTGGACAGATGAACATTTTAATAAGAATACACCAGTGGTTTTCATTCTTCGGTAATTATATTTCTTACGGAATAGGATATCTTCTTGAAACAATATTCTTTTTAGTATTCGTTGCAGTTTCATTTATAATACTTATTTATGTATTCAGAAAATATATGGCAAGAATCCAGCTGCGCAGGGGTCCAAACCGTGTTGGGAAATTCGGTATACTCCAGTTAATAGCGGATGCATTTAAATTGATTGGCAAGGAATCTATTCTGCCGGAAAACAGGGATGACCTTGCATATAAAATAGCTCCGGTGCTGGTTATGGGTGCAACAATGGTTGCCTTTATTTTGATTCCTCTTGGAGACCTTGCATACTTCGGGTCATTTACTGTAACACATTCAAGGGTTACACTGGTACTTATGTTCGGTTTATTATCAATATTCCCAATCGGAGAGCTCCTTGCAGGCATAAGCACAAAAAGTAATTATGCACTTCTCGGGACAATGAGGGCAGTTGCCAAAGATATATCATTTGAGATTCCAATGATGATAAGTGTACTTGCAATTGTTATGCTGTCATCCAGATCTTTATCAACGGGTGCCGCTGAAACCGGTGGATTAAGCCTTGCGGGAATTGTAACAAATGAAATAATACCATATGGAATTATTGAGCCTCTTGGCCTTTTAATATTTTTTATATCAATGGTTGCCAGGGCATCTGTTCCTCCATTCGATCTTGGAGAAAGCGACAGCGAGTTAATATCAGGATACAGCACAGAATATACAGGCATGAGATTCGGTTTGTTTTACGTGGCATTATTTGGTACGATTTACCTCAGTTCATTCATTGTATCATTGCTGTATCTTGGGGGATACAACGGCATTTACAGTTCGTACGCCGGATTTATATATCTGCTTATAAAAGTTATAATACTGGTGCTTATATCATTTTTGATATGGGTTACACTGCCAAGAATCAGAATTGATAAGTTTGTCGATCTGGGATGGAAATATCTTCTTCCGCTTGCAATGGTCAATTTAGTCTATGCAGGCTTATTTGTATTATATATAAGGTGATAAAATGGGTGCAACAGTCAAAGAATTAAAAGAACCGAAAAAGCCTGTTCCAATAATAGGTGAATTACAGACTATGTACAGAATGGGAAAGTATATGTTCAAAAAGCCGGTTACAACACAGTATCCGGAAGAGAAAGGAAAAATACCTGAACGTTTTCGTTACAGAATATTTCTTGTCCCCGAGGCATGTGTGGGTTGCAGTTCCTGTGAGAGAATATGCCCGAATCACAGTATTAAGATGGAACACTGGGACTTTGATCGCTCCAATCTGGAAAATGCGGTTGTACAGACGGCCCATGGTGAGAGAAAAAATTTAAGAAATACCAGAAATATATATCCTGACGTAAATTTCGGTACATGTACAGTATGCAGGCAGTGTGAGGAGATATGTCCAACCGATGCAATTTATTTAACACATGAATTTGAATGTTCCAGAACCAGAAACAGTTTTACCTATTCGCCTGAAGAATTGACCATGCAGGAGGAGGATGTAATAAAATGATTTATACGATTATTTTTATGGTACTCGCAGCCATGGCCGTTATCCTAGGAATAAGTGTCGTGAGTTCAAAAAACCTTCTCCATTCTGCAATTTATCTTTTATTCATGATGCTTGTTTTTGCTGGTATATTCATATTCCTTGGACTGGACTTTATAGGCAGTGTTGAAATTTTAGTGTATGCCGGTGCGATTGTCATATTGATAGTCTTTGTTTTAATGTTAACAGGAGGGAAAAACGTTGAAGAATAAGGTGCAAAAAATAGCTGCAATACTATTTATAATTGTTATAGGTATAAATATATCATTTATCAGCGGGAGCTTTAAAATTAAACCGGAAAGTCTTACCAGTATAGGCACGTTACTTTTCTCAACATATCTTGTTCCATTCGAATTGCTTTCTGTACTGCTGGTAGCATCTATAATAGGAGTAATGTATATCGTGAGGGATGATGAACAATGAATATAATATATATCTTTTACCTGTCTCTTATTCTATTTACCGTTGGAATTTATGGGATTTTAACGTCTCAGGTCGGAATGAAAGTTATTATATCACTTGAAATAGTTGTTAATGCAGCTTTACTTGATGTGATTGGCGTAGCTGCATATTATTATTCAACTGCCGTGGTTGTTTTTGCCCTGTTCGTAATAGCAGTGGGTGTAATTGAGACTGCAGTGGGCATAGGAATATTTACTGTTATAGCAAAAAAATACGGTAAAACAAACATATCGTTATTGAGGGATATTAAATGGTAAGCATATATTATCTTATATTTATATTACCATTAATTGCGTTTCCTTCAGAGTATATTATAGGAAAGTACAGAAAGTCATTATCAGGATTATTCAGCTCATTTATGATAACCGGATCACTTATATTGATAATTTATGGTTATTTATATTTACTTAACCACAGTTTTATATATTCGCATTATCAGTGGTTTTATAATATCGATTTTGGAATTTACATAGACCATCTAACAATACTTATGGCAATGATGGTTGCCTTTATTTCATTAATGATAAATATATTTGCAATGTTTTACATGAAAGATGACCCGAGAAAAAATATTTATTTTGCAGAGACCTCATTATTTATCTCAGCAATGCTGGGTCTTGTAATCGCATCAAATCTTGTCCTTTTATTCCTGTTCTGGGAAATAGTTGGACTGTGTTCATACCTGCTTATAGGTTTCTGGTTTTTCAAACCCAATGCCGCAGCGGCTGCAAAAAAGGCTTTTATAGTAACAAGAATAGGGGACCTTCTGTTTATTATAGGCATGGGTGTATTATATGCGAAGCTTGTGAATGTAATACCTTCAGGCATTAGTCCATTAAGCATCCCCTATTTAATAGACCATGCACAGTTTATAGCCACAGTAATTGGAAAAAACACACTTGCACTCGCAACCCTGCTATTTCTGGGAGGTGCTGTTGCAAAATCCGCCCAGTTCCCGCTTCATGTCTGGATTCCTGATTCCATGGAGGGTCCAACCACGGTTTCAGCGCTCATACATGCCGCAACAATGGTTACTGCCGGTGTTTATCTGGTTGCCAGGCTATTTCCGTTATTTTATTATGCATCTTCATATTCCCTTTATGCTGTCACTTTAATAGGTGCATTCACGGCAGTTTACGCAGGGATACTTGGGCTTGTTATGAATGATATTAAAAGAGTACTTGCATACTCCACAATCAGCCAGCTTGGATATATGATGGCTGCTGTTGGTCTCGGCGGCATAATAGGCTATTCAGGTGTTTCCTTTGCGATGTTCCATTTAGTGGTGCATGCAACTTTTAAGGCTCTGCTGTTTATGGCTGCCGGAGTTATACTTATTGTACTTCTTGAGGTAAGAAATATAAAAGATATGGGTGGATTATTCCGGAAAATGCCGGTCACAGCAATACTTATGCTGATAGGCGCCATTACACTGGCTGCAATACCGCCAACCGCAGGATATTACTCAAAGGGCCAGATTATATCTGCGGCATATGAGTATTTTATTGATTCAGGCAATATAATACCCTGGCTGTTGCTTGTATTCGGTGAAATTTTGACGGCAGCATACATATTCAGAATGTATTTTCTTGTTTTCCTTGGAAAACCCAGATCAAAGCTTGCAGAAAATGCAAGAGATCCAAAACTCAGATATTTAATTCCATTAATGGTTCTTGCATTCTTATCACTTACACTTGGAATTTTACAGAAGCCATTTTATAGATTTATCGACAGTTCTGTATTTATCTATACTCCACCACTGTACATTGCAATAATACCGGTAATTTTTTCTTTTACAGGCATTGGAATAGCGTATCTTATTTACAGATACGATGTCTACGGCCACGGCGATATAAGCAAGAATATACTTTATAAAATTATTAAAAACAAATTTTACATTGACTGGCTTTATACACAAATTATAGCAGAACGTATAATTATACCGGTATCACGTATAATTGGATACGGCGATAAATGGTATGATAAAAGTATGGATCGGGGCGGAGAGGACATATCAAGACTTGGATCATCATTTGATAAAATTGAAACAGGCTATATAGCATATTATGCTTCATTTTTAATAATAGTTATAATTGTAGTATTTGTAATAGTTGAGCTGCTGGGGGTGCTGTAATGTTTTTATTATATTTCTTTATTCTGTTTTTTATTCTGACTGCTCTGAGTTTTTTCGGCGGTAATCATTCAAAAACAATTTCCTTAATTTCCCTTGGAATGCTGGCAATAATATTTATTGCATTTTCATTTATTCAATTTAAAAATTATTCAGGCGGTATAACTGCACAGTACAATATCCTTCTTGCAAAGTTTACTGCAACCAATATAGTTATAAATATTAATTTCTCCATAGGTTTGACAGGCTTTACAGATTTACTTGTAATAATGTCAATTTTAATAACTTTATTTGCAGTACTTATGGGCAGTAAATCCCACGGTGCCTACTTCTATGGATTATTTATGGCTTCGGGCTTTGGTCTCACAGGACTTTTTATATCTCTGAATTTTCTCTTCTTTTATATATTCTGGGAGGTCGTGCTCATACCCATGTTCTTTATAATAGGAAGATACGGTACAGGCAGTAAGGAACGCAGCTCAATGAAATTCTTCATATATACACATGTGGGATCGCTGTTTCTTCTGCTTGCAATATTTACCTTATCCGCATATTATTTTCTAAAAACAGGCATATTTACCTTCCAGATCAATGATATACTCGCACTGTCATTTATGTCTACAATACCGAAATTCGGACTTTACTTTATTATATTCGGCTTCCTTCTGGCATTTTTAATAAAATTGCCTACTTTCCCGCTTCATGTCTGGCTTCCCGATGCATATACAGATGCACCGTATTCCGGCACAATAATGCTTTCCGGTGGATTGGTTGCCATGGGAGGATACGGCCTTCTTGGCATTTTATACCCTGTTGCATCATTATTTCCAAGGTCGCTGGTTTACTTTATAATAGCTCTTGGTATTATTAGTATAATATATTTCTCATTCTCTGCATTATTCCAGAAAGATATGAAGAGAATGTTTGCATATGGCAGTGCTGCGGAAATGTCATTTGTATTGATAGCATTTGGAACAGCACTTCTTTCAACAGGATATGTAAGGGTATTTGATCTTGCGGGCGGTATGTTTCAGGTGTTTGCCCATGCATTTGTAGCATCATTGATCTTTGCTTCGCTCTCATTAGTTTACAGGCGTACAAATACATCAAAGATATACGGCCTGGGCGGAATCAACAGAGAAATACCCGTGCTTTCATCATTTCTACTGGCAGGCATGCTGGGTTCTCTTGGACTTCCATCGCTGGCAGGCTTTATTGGTGAATTTGCTGTTACAGTTTCAGCGTTTCAGAGTATTGGCCTTTATACTTTATTAATTGTTCTTGGACTGATCATAATGGCATCTTTCTTAATATGGGCGGCACAGCGTACAATATTCGGTTATTATAATGAAAGGCTTGGCAGGCTCAAAGAAATAAATAAAAGTGAATTTATGATATTATTCTTAATGTTAATATCATCAATATTTATAGGAGTTTATCCAACTCTTGCCTTCAAACTTTTAACAGCATACGCATCTCATCTGGGGGGATTAATTTGAATTTTGAATATTTTTATGTACTGATATTGCTCGGTCTTGCAGGTTTCATATCGCTGGCTATAGGTCTTAAAACTGAAAACAAAAAGATTCTGGCATTATACACATTAGTGGTACTCAGTATAGCATTTGTAATGGTGCTAATTTTCCACGGCAACTATAGCATGTCGTCACTATCCTTCGGATCATTCAATTCATACTGGGCACTGATTTTTATTGTTTCCATAATGGTAATAATTGTTCCGTCCATGCATGATATAAATGGAAAACACGATGTGTTCTATGCCCTCGTGCTATTTATGGCCCTGGCAATGGTTATAGCAGCGCTAACAGATAACATTATTATAATGTTTGTGGCCTTTGAGGGTGTGAGTGTCATAACTTATGTATTAACGGCTTTTAACAGAACACGCCGCAATCTTGAGGGGGCATTAAAATATTTTATGATAGGCACAATAGGAACAGCCTTTAACGTTGTGGGCATTGCATTTTTTTATCTTTCTACAAGGACATTTAACCTGCTCGCAGTTGGAACAATAGATTTTAACAGGGCATTAATACTCTCACTGCTCTTTATTACTGTGGGATTTGGATTTAAAATTGCAATATTCCCCATGCAGCAGTGGGCCATCGATACCTATGACGGGGCTTCAAATTCTGTTGCCGCATTTTTGTCAACAGGCGGAAAATTAATTGCATATATGATACTCTTAAAATTCCTGTTCCTGGGTTTTGTACCGGATTATAATTATGTATTCTACTTTTTCGCAATACTTGCAATACTTACAATGACATATGGAAATATTGCTGCTCTGGCAGAGAATAATTTAAAGAGAATACTCGCATATTCAAGTGTTGCACAGGCAGGATATATGATACTCGTTTTTGCATTAATAGGCTATTCATATTACCCTGCGGTGCTTGTAGCAAAGCAGACTTTCATAAGATTTGCAATAGCTTCTGCAATGTTTTATGCACTGGCTTATATATTTATGAAGGCAGGCCTGTTTATAGCCATGAGCTTTGTAAAGAAGGACAAAGTCATGATAGACGATATAATAGGGCTGAGCAAAAAATCGAGATGGGTAACTCTTTTCCTGGCTATCATGCTTCTCTCACTTGCCGGTGTACCGCTTACCGGAGGATTTATAGCAAAGTATTTTCTATTCTTCTCACTGATAATCGGCAATCTGTGGTGGCTCGCAGTAATAGCAATTATTAACAGTGCAATTTCGATATTCTATTATTTCAGGATAATAATTTATTCTTATAGAAAGGAGGGTGAAAATGATTTCTACATGGCTCCGGCAATAAAATACAGTGTTATAATTATGGGATTAATAACGCTTGTACTCGGTGTATCATTTGCACTCTATACATACCTGATAGGGATAGCAATTATATAGGTGATAAAATGAATATTGAAAATGTAATTGAAATATTTAAAATATCAATGGTTGATGGCGATATAGACAATGCATATAAAATAGTTTCAAAAAACATGGAAAAATACAGCAATAAAAATAATCAGATGGGGATGGAATTTCTTGGCATGCTTATTGATTCAATGCAGAATAAGTTAAGTCCGGATGATTTACACAGGAAATTATCAGATCCTAAATTCAAGGTACTTGCCGATGTTACAAATTTTGATGAATATGTGGTCAGTCTGATTGATGTAATCATTTATTCCATAAACAGATATAATATCGATTATCCGTCATTTGATGGAAAGAGGTGCGGTGACCTATGAGCTTTATTGACTGCTTAAAAAATGTTGAGACGGAAATTGAAGCTGCCGAAGCCATACACTGCGCACAGAAATATGGAGAAACCATACTCTTCGACCGCGATAAAAAAAGACTTGTAATGTGGCGTGAAATATATGACAAAAGTCCTGAGCAGTACATGATAAAAATAAGCAGAATACTTGGAATAGATTCCCTTAAACATTATGAGGAGGTTGATAAAACCTATAATTTAACAATGTATTAAGAAAATTCTATTTCAGTTTTGTATCCCATATCTTTATATTTATTTACTATGCCATCGATTTTGTTTCTATCAAGTGTACTGTCATTGAAATTCAGTGATAAAACTTTTTTGCCCTTATTTATAATAACAAAACCTATTGTTTTGTCCTCCGGCATAATTTCATCGGTTCTGGCATATTCTTCAATAAATTCTTCCAAACTCTCTTCCGGAAGCGGAGATGTAATAACATCCACAAAATCCTTAAGCGAATCCTCGAACCTTGAAGCCAGCACACATATTGTTGATGGATGTGTTTCACTCAATTTTAAATTGTACATTACACATAGTACCATAGATATCCATAGTTAATTTCATTATTTTATATTTTAATTTTGTTAGTTTAAATATTGTATTTATAATATATATCATTTCTTAAAGGGATTATTTTCCTTTTTAACCTCTTTTTTAACGGCTATGTTTTCTTTATTTTTTTGAAAAATGTCTATTTTATCATCTTTTACTTCTTTTATAACAGTATCTGATCCTCCTTTTAGTTTCTTCCTGTTTTTTTTGTTTAAAACTACCTCTTTATTATTATTGCTTACATGGCTCCTTAATGGCTTTATTGAATTTCTGTTTCCATTATTATCCTCACTCATTGTTTCACCCCGTATACATATTCGTCATAATAATTATATTTAAAATCCAGATGGTCTTTCAGTTCAAAACCGGCAGATTCAAAAATTTCTTTGAGTTCTTTATGTTCAATTCTGATTTCTTCGGGAGGGCCCATTATACTCTCCATATTAAATTCTATCAAATAAGCGTGCAAAGGTTTTCTTGAATTTATCTTCATGAACTTCATGATATCATCCATGCAATCAATATCATGAAAAACTGTTGAAAAGAATATTTTATTAAAATTTGTGATCTGAAGTTCGCACATGTCTTTATTAATTATTTTTACATTTCCGGCACCGCCAATATTTGATTTCAGTTTAGTAAAAACAGCAGGATTCTTTTCAACACAGTAAACCTCACCCTCTGTTAAAGCATCGGAAAAGAGCCTTGTATAAAATCCCTCTCCGGCACCCATGTCAATTATTGAATCGTCGCTTTTAAGCTCCATTCTCTTTAAAATTTCTCTGTAAGGAATATATTTATTCCTGAATTCTCCTATTCTATCATAATGAGTTTCAGCCATAACAAAATAATATCTCATTATTATTTTAACCTTGCGTGAATTCTCTTATATACCACATCCCTTTCAGGGTGATTTCTCGCTCAATTCACTTAAAGATAATAAATTTCGTTTTTTATATCACTGTTCCAGGATCTTTGCTGAAATTATTGTAAATGCACGTGTCAGATCTGCCTTATCAAGAATTATTATTGTGTTATTATAAAATGACATCATATGAAGTATATTTATATTTGTCTGGTAAAGCAGGGATGTTATAAAGTTTACATAACCACCGGTATGTATAATATCATCTGAACTTATAATTGTTAATTCGCCAACGCCATCCAGTTTATCGGTAACTTCCTCGGAAGGTACGGAATTCCATAAAATTCTAATGGTCTCAGCATCTCCAATAATTGAAAATAAATTTCCACTGTCAAGCATTGTTACATTGTTAAGCCGTCTGTTTGATGATATTACACTGGAAATAAGCTTCATATTTGAATAGCTCTTTTTAATGCTTATTACAGAAACATTTGATGCCATTTCAAGGTGGGACTTATCAAGCATTTTCAATTTAAAGTCCCCGGGACTGTTTTTAAATCTTTTAATTGCCGCAACAGTGGCCTCAAAATCAGTTATATTATTTAATTTCATAATTTGCCTTGCCAGGGCTGATATATTTATGATACCGTTTTTCAAATAATTGGTGATTTCAGGGTTGTCTCTTAAATATGACCGGACCAAACTAGCAGTGCTTTCCATTTTCATGGTATATGCAATATGCATTAAAATAATTTTGTGGTATATATGAATGTGAGAGTGCCCTGCCTCATTAATCCGTGAAATATTATTTAATAAATATTGCATTTCTATTTCCATGTAAATTCAGGCCTGGCATTCCGCTATTGGATATTTCTTTAATTCTTTTATAACTCAGGAAAAACATTTTTATGAAACTGTATAAAATAATACAGATGATAAAGTTATAACAATTATAATATTTAACATCAGTGAAGATATTTTACAGGAAAAAACTCTATGATTGGCGGATTCGGGCTGTTAATATAAAAATAATTTCCCTATTTTATGCCGGAATCAATATATACCGTGTTTGCAGTGAAAATAGAATTAAAAATAAATGATAAAGCTTAATATTTGATTTAAAATAATAGAACATTGAAAGAAATTAATATAATTAAGAATGTTTTCATTTCAGACCTGTACTGCGTTTATCTTCAGGATATTTCAGCGGCTGTTATATCTGACCTGCATCTTGGCTTTGAGGAGGAAATGAACCTGCACGGATTATTCTTACCCAAACTGCAGAGAAATCATGTTGAGAAGATAGTTGATGATATAATGGACAGATATGCACCACAAAAACTTATAATAAACGGTGATTTCAAGCAGGAATTTTCAAGGAATCTACCGCAGGAATGGGAAGATGTTACGCATTTTATTGACAGGTACAGAAAAGAAACCAGCCTTATTTATATAAGGGGGAATCATGACAATTATTTAATGACAATTTTGAAGTCAAATAATATTGAACTGTACGATTATTATGAAACTGAAAATTATTACATTTACCATGGCGATAAGGATCTTGGGCTCAAAAAACTGACAATTTTAGGCCATGAACATCCATCTGTTGTACTCAGAGACAGAATAGGCGGTTTATTTAAAATTCCGGCTTTTGTTTACAATAATGAAAATAAAATTTTAATAACGCCGGCAATGAGCTTTTTTTCATCAGGAACAGATGTTTCAGAGTCATTATTAAACAATGAGCATTTTACACCGGTATTAAAGCATGCAGGGAAAAAATTCCGTGCATATGGAATAACAGAAGATTTCGGCGTTCTGGATTTTGGATTTGTTGAAGATTTGAAACAGGAAGTATAATTATTCCTTATATTCCCTGTAATCTTTTCCATTGTATATTGCCCTTGGCCTTATAAGTCTCTCCTGTGTTTCAACATATTCCATTATATGTGCAAGTATTCCTGTAACCCTTGATAAACCGAATAATGTTGTAAACATATCTACTGGAAAACCAAGTGCATTAAAAACTATACCGGAATAGAAATCCGTATTTGTGTATATACCTTTCTTGCCAAATTTTTCAACACCCAGCATTTCAAGTTTTTTTGCTATTTCAAGAATGTTTTTCTGTTCCGGTGTTACCGAAAGCATTTCTGCATATTTTTTAAATGTTTTTAATCTCGGATCATATGTTCTGTAAACCCTGTGGCCGAAGCCAACAAGCCTCTTTTTTCCATTGACTATATTTTCATTGAACCATTTTTCAACATTGCCCGGGCTTCCTATTTCCTGGAACTGCCTGTATGCACCCTCGGCAGCGCCTCCATGCAGTGGCCCTCTTAAAGCGGTTACTGCAGAAGCAAGTGATGAATACATATCTGACAGAGTTGATGCGGTAACAAGTGCTGCTGTGGTGGAAGCGGGTATTTCGTGGTCCATATAAAGTATCAGTGCTGAATTCATGGCATCGGCCTGGTCCTTTGTAAATGAATCAAAGCATGCATGCAGAAATGTCGATGAATAATCATTCAGGGGCTCCGGATCAATAATATCCCGGCCTGTTTTTATTCTGCAGATATTTGCAACCATGGATAAAACATTGCCAAGAATTTCCGGAACCTTTTTACTGTCATTATCAGCGCTGTATTTATAATTTATCTCTGAAGAGGCCTTTGCAGATAACAGTGTCTGGAGCAAACCAAGTGCATCTGCGTTTTCCGGCATATTTTTTAAAATTGTTTTCAGATAACCGTCAAGCCTCAGATTGCGATTTATACTATCATTGAAATTTATTAGTTCTTTGCTGTCCGGCAGTTCTCCAAATAACATTAAATAAGAAACTTTTTCAAAAGTTGATTTTTCTGCAAGTTCATTTATATCATATCCCCTGTACCTCATTATACCCTTTTCGCCGTCAATATATGTAAGTGCAGTATATTTTATGTAAACATTTTCAAGTCCAGGACTAATTTCGCTCATATACAGTAATACTGAAAATATATAAAACCTTTATAGAAGGATAATATCTAAAGACTTTTTATAGGATCGCCATGCCCTGGAAGTATAATATTTGCATTTATTTCTCTAATTTTTTGCAGCGACCTTTCTGTCTCTTTTATATTTGAAGAAAACATTTTGCTAATCGCCATTCTTCCATTTTTATTTATTGCCGCATCGCCGGAGAATAATATTTTTAAATCCTCAATAAAATATGATGTGGAGCCTTCTGTATGGCCCGGCGTATCAATATAATTAATGCCTGCAATTTTCATTTCACTGCATGGTTTTATCTCCTGCACAGGGATTGTATGCAAAATATGTGAAAACAGACGCGGCAATGCTGCACTGACGGCAGGATGCGTCTTTCCAGTGATGATATCTATTTCCTTATCAGGCGAATATATTACTGGATGATATTTCATGTATATCAGATTCAAACCGCCTGTGTGGTCAGGATGATAATGTGTAATGAGCACAATTTCCGGTTTTGTATTATATTCTTCAAAAAATTTTACAATTTTTTTACCTCCGCCGGGCGTACCTGCATCAACAAGAATTTTATTTCCATTAAACTCTAAAAAATAGGAATTGGCTGTAACACCGTCAATCCGCTTTATTCCATCCGTAATGTCCATGACAAATTATAAATAATTAAAGTACTATTTAAGTTTTCCCTCTGCTATATTCTTATCAAAGTTCTGGTAGAAATCATAGTTTATAATATCATACTGCTCTTTTCTGCTCATAATATCATCGAGAATATTCTCCTGTGTACCCTCTTCCATTATTGCATCAAGTGTTCTTTCCATTGCTTTTGCGGAAGCCCTGAAAAGTGTTACCGGGAATATGACAAATTTATAGCCCATTTTTCTGAAACTCTCGGCCCTTATATATGGAGTTTTTCCATATTCTGTCATATTTGCAAGCAGGGGATAATCAGTATTATCGGCAAAATACTTGAATTCATTTTCGTCTACAAGTGCCTCTGGAAATATTATATCTGCACCCTCATGAATGTATTTATCTGACCGGTAAAGTGCATCCTCCATTCCATTGACTGCCCTGGCATCAGTTCTGGCTATTATAAGAGAATTTTTTCTTGCTGCACCTGCCGCACGAATTTTCTCAACCATATTTTCTGTGCTTACAACTTCCTTGCCATTTAAGTGTCCGCATCTCTTCGGTGATATCTGGTCTTCTATCTGTATTGCCGATGCACCTGCCTCCTCAAGCAATTTTACAGTCCTGTAAACATTCAATGTTTCACCAAAGCCTGTATCTGCATCCACAATAATGGGAATATCAGTTATTTCATGGATTTTTCTTACCATGTCTGTCAGTTCTGATAATGTTATTACACCGAGGTCAGGCAGTCCAAGCGATGCTGTTAATCCTCCTCCGGATAAATAGACAGCATTGAAGCCTTTTTTCTTGGCCAGAAGTGCAGAAAATGGATTATAAACTCCGGGTACAACTGTAAAATTATTATCCAGTATATTAGACAAGTTCGCTCACCGTCCTGTTTTCCATTGTCCACATATCCTTTAATTCATCGGTCATTCCTGTGAGTCTTGTGAATTTTGTCTCAATCTCACGGTCAGACATTGGATTTTTAAAATGGCCTCTGGGAATATCAACATAAGATTCATATTTCTTTCCGCTTGAGTTGACAACAATTTTTATTTCAAGTTTTTCCGGATATTCTTTTGTCATTTCCTTCACCTCATTGACATGAATTTTTTTCATTAATTCTTTTATTCTTGAATTATTTATGTCGCTGTAATTATTCACCCAGAAATCCTTATTAAGAAGTGTTGATGCAATTATAAAGGGAAGGCTGTGGTCAGCAGTTTCTTTATTCTCAGGATGCCATTTTTCAGGATCTGCAAGAATGGACACCGCAGCCTCATATGTATAAACATCAATTGATTCGGTTTCTTCGAGGTTTATTTCATTTGCAAGCTTTAATGAAGCCTCAACAGCAGCCATTGCATGGTATTCAACAGGATATTTTTTTACGTAGGTCTTCATTATTGCATCTGTTGAATTGGCTAGAATTTTATTAAAATCCATGTCATGTGCTATAACATTTTTAAATCCCATTTTGCCCGATAATGGTTCTGAAGGTGCTGTAAATCCACTCTCTGTCGCAAGTATTCCGAATATTGCATTTCTTGCACTGTTTGCAGCAGCACCCGCCTTCCACATTGTCAGCTCTCCTACCCTTGGCTGCCTCAGTGCAACATGTGGAACAACAGATATTGATATTGCATTTATTATATTCCTTTCATTAAAATCCATAAGTTTGGCCATTGCAGATGCCATGGCTATTTCAATAAAATTAACATGGTCGTAGCCCTTTGCCCTCAGCGATGTTGAATCACAAAGGCCAGTGCCAATTGAATAACCTATTGCAGCGGCAGTAATTAAATCCGTGCCTGTTTTATTATATATTGATGAAAGTGAAATCAGTGGACCGAAGATATCGCTTGGATGAAGTGGCTCCAGTGATAAATATGTATCATTGAAATCCATATAACGTATTAAAAGTGAATTCATAAATGCGGAAAAATCAGGAGATGATGCGCCCATACCTATAATCTTTGCATTCCCCGGATATGTGCTTGACATTTTTTTAATACTCAATGCGGCAGGAGAATCCATGGCTGAATGGGCAACTGCTATTGCATCGATAAATCTCCGCTTTACCTCATGCCGTGTTTGCTCACTTATATCTTTATATTCTGTATCGTGAATGAATCTTGCAATATCTTCTTCAATACTCATAGTTTATAATATCGTTTAACAATATAGAATTTGTTATTGAAACAAAGAAAAATTAAAAAAATTATTTATTCATAAAGGCAGGGCCCAGGGGCATTGAATGCTCTTTAATAGAATTGGAAACAACGGCGAAGCTTGTATATGCTGCAAAGAAAGCTGTTATAAATCCGAGAATACCGCCAATCCTTGTAACATCTGTCATTGCATAATAAGAGCCGATGCCCAGTACAACAAATGCCAGCCAGAGGAATAAAAATACCATATTGAGTGCAAGGTTAAGCCTGATTGCATTAATCCACATATATAATGTAAATATTCCCCAGAGTATCAATGCTATTCCAAGAGCCTTTCCGGGAAGTGTTATAATTTTAAGAGAGGAAAATGCAATAAGGAAGGCATAGAAAAACCAGAATGAGCCGTAACTTGTAAATGCTGTGAAACCGAATGTATTCCCGCGCCTCATTTCAAATGCACCTGTAAGCAGCTGTGCGAATCCACCGTAAGAGAAGGCCAGCGCCATGACAATACCGGCTGATGATGCCGGAAGCAGACCTGCATTGATAAAGCTCAGCAAAAATGTTGTAAATGCAAAGCCGGCAAGACCAAGCGATGCGGGATCTGCCATCAAAGATTTTCCAATCATACCGGAATCCAGCGCGAATGAATCGCGCTTTTCCACTCCTGCATCTACTTTTTTTTCACTGGCCATTTTAATCACCTTTCCTTAAAATATCCACAGCTTTTTTAATCTCATCAACAGAAGCCTCATTTTCCAGCGTGCTTATATCTCCTGGAAGCTGATCCAGATATACCGCTTTTATTACACGCCTCATGATTTTACCCGACCTTGTTTTCGGCACGGCATCCACAATATGTATTTCTTCAGGTACCATAATTGGGCCGAGATTTTCCCTTATTTCTTTTCTGAATTTTTCTATCAATGCAGGCGATGGAGAATATCCCTCTTTAAGTGTAACAAAAGCTATAATGGTATCACCCTTAACTGTGTCCGGCCTGCCAAAAACTGCGGCCTCACCAATTTCTTTAAGAGCAACAAGTGCGTCCTCCACCTCTATTGTACCGATACGGTGGCCAGCAACCTTTAAAACCTCATCACTTCTGCCAAGCAGCCAGAAATACCCTTCACTGTCTTTTATTGCATAATCGCCCATTAAATAAACATTGGGATATTTTGAAAAATATGTATCTATATATCTCTTATCATCGTTATTTACAGTGAGCATTAGCCCCGGCCATGGCCTCTTTATAACTATGTATCCCTTTTCACCGGGCTTAACAGATTTGCCTTTCTCATCGAAGACATCTGCATCTATACCTGGCATGGGGAAGGTTGCTGATCCCGGTTTAAGGTCAGGAAGTCCAAGTTTAACCGAGGGTGCTATTGTAAATCCGCCTGTTTCTGTCTGCCAGTAAGTATCTATTATAGGGCATCTGTCATTTCCTATAACATGATAGTACCAGTGCCATGCCGCAGGATTTATTGGCTCGCCAACAGTACCGAGTATGCGGAGTGATGATAAATCATGCGATTCGGGATGCTTTTCACCGAACTTCATCATTAATCTTATAGCTGTGGGCGATGTATATAATATATTTACACCGTATCTTTCTATTATATCCCACATTCTGTCAGGTTTTGGATAATCGATTGCACCCTCATACATTATTGATGTCAATCCAAGAAGTAATGGTGCAAATACTATATAACTGTGGCCTGTTATCCATCCTATATCTGCAGCACACCACCATCTGTCCTCATCTGTTGGGTCAAA
>JABEBX010000581.1_pt1 | contig 17411 bp, 23 predicted proteins | sample 7245971 | NCBI WGS metagenome assembly JABEBX01 (sample SAMN14506365, study PRJNA622280) | hot springs metagenome | biome: hot spring [ENVO:00000051]|acidic hot spring [ENVO:00002120]; feature: spring [ENVO:00000027]|sediment [ENVO:00002007]; material: sediment environment [ENVO:01001048]... | reverse complement strand
GTAGGTAGAGCAGCCGACTCTTAATCGGCGGGTCGTGAGTTCAATCCTCACCGCGTCCACCAATTTTGCAGTATGTTTCATCAGGGTGTGTAGCTCAGTTGGTAGAGCAGCCGACTTTTAATCGGCGGGTCGTGGGTTCAAACCCCGCCGCACCCACCAATTTTGTTGTTTTGTTGTAAACCACGCAATGGTAGCTCAGTTGGTAGAGCACTGGCTTGAAGGACCGGGTGTCGCAGGTTCAATTCCTGCCCATTGCGCCAATTTTTATGCAAATACGATAAAGATTGTATTTGCGAAGCATCGATAAGCGCTTTGATGCAATGCTTACTGCGCGGTATAATCATCAGGGTATTTTATGAGTTCAGGATTTTCAAATGGAGAGACATGCTATGGACGAATTTCATTTTGCCTCTGATAATGGGAGCATATGCTTATATGACGGGACAGAAAGGTTGAATACCTATCGCAATTTAGCATTCTGTTTTGATATAGAAGACGGCACATTATTGAAGTACGGTGAAGCTGAGAGTGTTGAGAAGTGGATGCACAACGCCACGATAAAGTTAAAAGAAAATATCGATCATTCAATGTCACGTAAAATAAATAACTTACTGCGTGAAGCCAATTTTAGTTCTATCGATGAAGATGTTCAGGATATTGCGGATCGTATAGCGGCAGATATGACCATCGTTCAATCGGATAATTGGGAACTGGAAACCATTAATCGGTTCATCCATAACACCGGTTATATTAAGCGATGGTATGATCAAGCATTGGAAACTGACAACCCATCATCCAGTGATCAATCATCCACATTTTTATCACCTTGATTTTATGCAGGGTTAGCTTACGGAAAGCGTTCGGATCGCAAATCTGAAAGAAGTGTCAGGCTATAGCGCTTGTGTCTGATTAACGTTCAACTCGTACACCCTGCTCCATCATTTTCCATCCAATGCGATTGTAGCTCAACCGGATAGAGCACCCGCCTTCTAAGCGGGTTGTTGCGGGTTCGAATCCCGCCTATCGCACCAATTCACGTCCTTGTAGCCCAATCGGATAGAGCGTTCGTTTCCTAAACGAAAGGTTGTCGGTTCGAATCCGACCAAGGACACCAAATAGGACACAAAAGGAGCATATCATGGAAATCAAGAATCAACATGAAGAAATCGTTTTGGGTAAGTTGCGTTGGCAGGGCCAAGATGGACCTATTCGTGTGAACTCTCCCACGACTAAGCCAAGGCTGTAGTCGGGGCTTCATGCTCTGCGACCATGGCCTGCGCGTGCTGCCAGAGGGTCGAGAGTGTGACCGGAGTTCTCGGTTGCGTCGCGGAACTTTTGCCGCGAACACACGCCTGGGCCTTTCGGCCCGTTAGCCCCAGCATCTTGGCGAAGAATCGCGCAGCGATGTTGTAGCAGGCGTTTAAGTCAGCGTGGTAGCGTTTACCCGTGGCGAATGTCACCCAGGACCAGTTGCGGCCATCACGCCGAACCTTGCCGGAGCCATCGTAAGCGAACTCCGATGTTCCTGCCCGGTTGACGAACTCGACCAGCAGGCCCAGTTCTTCCGCCCGTGTCTGTATCCATTGCGCGAGCAGACGATGCAGCCAGCCATGGAAGCGTTGACGGAGTGTAGAGCCTTTCCGTCCGGCGCGGGGTTTGTAGCCCTTGAGATGTTCGAGCACGATGACTTCTGCCCCGTACTTCTGGGTAAACGCGATGATCGCTTTGGACAGACGTTGCGCCATGTCCAGATTGCGATGACGGGCCTTGCGATAGATCGCTTTGCAGAAGCCCGCACTGAGTTTGCCACTTTTGCCCATCGTCAGACGGGCCTTGTTACGCACCTGCATCAGCCCCTTGTCACGACGGTCGATGTCCGCGCCCCGGTGAAAGAATCGCCGGGCTACGACCGTACCGTCTGTTGTGACAATGGATGCGGTTGCTGTGGTGCGGATGCCCAGATCAATCCCGCAGACGCGCTGCACGGACTTTCTGGACGGATACTGCACAGGAACCTTAAATGGGACGGCGAGTTGAATCCCTTTGCCGTCCGCCAAAAGCGTCGGGGAAAGCGCCTTGTTCTGCGAGGCCTCATGCCGGTGCCGCTTGGCGGCAATCTTGAGCGTCGTCCAGATCCAGTCCGTGCCGGACCAGACCTTGATTTCCGCGTGCTGATAATCGTCATCGAAGCGCACACACTGGCCGCGATAGAGCGGCGGATTCAGGGTGTTATCTGCGGTGCGACGGGGTGGCAGGGCGTCACGGCGCTGGCGGCTTCCGCCCTGCCAGCGATCATAGCGGGTGGAGAAAGAGGAAACCTGCCCCAATGCCGCCATGATTGCGGCCCGGCGCAGATAGCCGGGGAATTTGGGAAAGCGTTGATCGAAAAAGGCGTACTTCGGGTTAGGATTCTTTTGGGTAGCATGGATCAGTCGTTCCACGGCGGCAACCGGGAACGGTCCACTCGACACTTCGCGGTAATGCACCCAGAGCACACCGATCAGGGCACGGCAATATTCTCGGTACAGGGCAACGGTTCCCTGTAGCATCTTGCGCTGTTGCTGACTGACGGACAGGGACCAGCGATCCGTGCGAATGACTTTGTGCATATTGCTATGCTACGCTTGGGCGCATGGAGAATCAAGCAAACAAATCATCATCTCATGCGGTATTTTCGCTCAAGCTGCATATCATATTCGTGACCAAGTATCGGCGCAAGACACTGACGCTGGAACTTCTGGACTACTTGCGCGAAGCCTTTGCAGAAATTCTGGCAGACTGGCGGTGCAGCCTACTGGAGTTCGGAGGGGAAGCGGATCATGTGCATCTGTTGGTGGAGATCCACCCGGCACTCAACATTTCGACGCTCATTAACAACCTGAAAACAGCCAGCGCCAGGAGAGCCAGAAACCGCTTCGCCGAGCATCTAAAAGGGTTTTACTGGAAATCGTATTTTTGGCACCGGGCTTATTATGTGGGCAGTGTAGGCGGGGCCACACTGGAAACGGTGCGACGTTATGTAGAGAGCCAGGGAACCAAAGAAAAGCCGCGCAAAACCCAACAGCCCGCTTGACCCCCTCCTGGCCTATGGCCTAGGAAGGGGAATGCGCGGGCAAATGTTCAACGTAACCCAAGAACAGGCCGAAAAGGTACGTCAAGCGGTTGCATTGGGTGAAGCCACAGCCCATCGTTTGTTCGATATTTTTCGTTCCACTTACCATCAACATTGAACACACATCAAAAAGGAGGGTTCCCATGCGTGCGTATGATTCACCAGTAGCGGTTATTTCTGAACAAAAATGTGCGCTTTCTGCTGAACAGGCATGGGCGCAGTACCAGTTGATGTTTGCGGATGTGATCGCTCAGTCTGAAAGTATTCTACGAAAATGGGCGGAAGATTTACCCTTGTATGAAAACGAACCGGAAGAAGCGCGTCAACGGGAAATGTTGGCACAACGTAAACGGTCCATGTTGACGCAAAATTATGTGCGCGATTATGGAAAACTGGATGTTCCACTACAGTCTTTAGGGAGCGATGCAGAAACCATGAATCAAACCTTCAAGCAACTCATTTTACGTATCGCAAAAACCAGTTTAACCGGATAACGCGAAAGTCACCGCGTTATCCTTTTTTAAGGAGGTGCAGCGTGACTTTCGTATTTCGTAGTTCTACGTTTTTTGTCGTTTTCGTCATCTCTTTCAAGATGACCACTTTCATCATGGATGATACTTCCCTTTCCGTTGCTGATGGGCGCATGGGTTCCACTGTGGAACGTCTGATCGACGAAGCGGTACGTTTGCGTCACGACATGGAAGAAGCCGCTGACAGTGTTGTAGAGATGGCGGAAGCGATTTCTGCCATGGCGCGTCGTTCTATCCATTGGATGCAGGCAAACGGATTCCGTGTGGTTCAGCGTGCATCTATTTCTATGGAATCGTTTATCCATAGGGCCAGCGATGTTATGGGTCGTATTTTTCACGTTCAGGATGATGGAACAGGCAAACAGCCCATCGTCAACATGGAAAATTCAGGGCATCTTCCGCTTTATCATTTGGCAATATCTGTGGTTTAATGGTTTCATCCAAAAAGGAGAATGGTCATGGCGCATATTTTAAGACTGGACAGTGCCGGTACGCCGATGCAGTGGATCGGTCAGGAAGAAGCGGCCTGTTATTACGCAAAGAACATGGTAAGCTGGACGGTTGGTGAGCCATTTCGTATTTTACATGGTGGACGAAACCGTTTGACGGGCATGCCATCGTACATGGATATTCACCCCGTCATTGCCATTCAGGGTGTGCAGCCTGCCCGTTCGCACACCCATTGGAAGACTCCGGCATTGACGAATCCATCCCTGTTTCGTCGTGATGGTCACTTGTGTATGTATTGTGGTCATGAATTCAGTGACCATCATTTGACCAGAGATCATGTTATTCCGGTTTCAACGGGAGGCAAGGATATTTGGACCAATGTGGTGGCTTCGTGCAAGCGTTGCAATAACCACAAGGGTGCAAAAACGCCAGAACAGGCTGGTATGAAGTTGTTGGCCGTGCCGTACACCCCTAACCGTTACGAGTTTTTGTATTTGACGGGAAGGCATATTTTGGCCGACCAAATGACTTTCTTGCGGGCTGGATTCAATCGACTGCAGGCTTGATGTTTACATTGATGCATGAAAAACCGCTTATCCAAAGATAAGCGGTTTTTTTATGTGAAAATCAAAAAGAAGGTACTTGTGATGCAACAGATTCATCTATAAACTAACGATCAGACACCATCAGACGCAAGGAAGCAGCGTGCCTAAAAAAAACACCTTTCACAAAAAACCGATAGAATATGTACACATAAACGAAGCTTCCAGAATATTAGGCGTATCCAAAGATACTTTGAGACGATGGGAAGCAAAGGGGTTGATTGTTTCTGATAATCGTACCATGGGTGGTTGGCGTTTATATCGACGCGACGTTTTGGAAAGGCTGGCAAAAAACGGGATGGGCCGCAGTGTCGGGTGAATTTGACGATAAACCAATAATAACGAACAACGATGATGCGGAATATCTGACCGTTAAAGATATTGCGCAACAATGGGGTGTCTCTACAGAAACCGTGCGACGTTGGGACCGTAATGGATTGTTGCAACCCAAAGGAAAAACCGGTAGAGGATGGCGATATTACCTCTTTACCGATGTACAGCAATTATTGAAAGACCGTTTAGGAGAACCTTCGGAAAATGCATCCTATCAAGAAAAAACCATGATAGAACCGCTTTCTTTAGCACAACACATCCTTTCTGCTGTACAGCAAAATGACCATGAACGTGCGCTTTTAGAATGTGAAGCCTTGATTTTATGCCTGCAAAAATCATCCATCCAAAAAGAGTAGAACAGTGTGCGTCATTGCATAAGTTTGCATAAGTTTGTGTATCTTTTTTTAGGTGTTGGTATCTCCTAATATACCTCTACCATTGTTTCACTATGAAGGATGTCTACCATGAAAAGTTTTATCGCAATCAAACACGATCTGGATCAGAAGAATTCTGAATCCGCTTCCATCGCCCAGAAGGGTTTCACGCTTATCGAATTGATGATCGTGATCGCCATCATCGGTATTTTGGCCGCTATCGCCATTCCGCAGTACCAGTCCTATGTGCGTAGCGCTGAAGCGACGACCATTGCTCAGGATTTCCATCAGGCTATTACCACGATTGCGGCTGATGAAGCGCAGGCGCAGGCCGGTGTGGCATCCAATACCCTGCCTTATTCAACAACAACCACGTTGACAGATGGCGCAACCATCACGACTTCAGCCAGTACGATTCCTGCCGGTGGTGGTGGTGGTGACGTAACTGTTACCTTGACAGCCCCAACTTCAACCAGTGTTCAGAATGATTTGGACACGATGTTGCAGACGCAGAACCCCAGTGTTGCTGCTGGCACATTTACGGGTGGTGTAGCGGTGGCAACCATCACGCCTAATGGCAAGGTAAGCGTTGCTGCTTAACATGAACGCATGGGCTTTCTGGAGTACATTGCATTACTTTTGGCTGGTTTTTCAAACTTGGCCGTTGGTCGTGTATCTGGAAGGCCCATCGCTTTACGGAGCAGGCATACCCTTTGTGGTGAGCCTGCTCATTCTTTTCTGGGTATTTGCGCGGAATATCGCTCGTATCCATAAAAGAATGACGGTAAAGCCTATAAAAAACATAAAAAACACATCACATCCACTTTGGATACGGTTTCAACAGTCTGCACCCGATACACGTACATTACCTGCGCAGATCATTGTAGGATTTTTTTTAACAAATATCGTCATAGGACACTATAGCGGATATTGGGGCAATACAGGGTATCATTTTCTCAATACGGCGATTATATTCTGGCCGACACTGATTTTATTGGGTGCCCGCATACCGGTACTTATGGTGTATCCTTTAACCTTTTTAGGAATGTTGTTTGTCGATGTCTATGCTGCTGGTCAATTTGGACAGTGGGGAACAAACTTCTGGTTTGGAGTGGGTGGCGCTGGCTTTCATGATGGATTATTTATCGGTCCTGTAACAGCATTGGCACTAAGTGGATTATTATCTATCGCCGGATGGTGGCTGCGTCACAAACAAAATCGTTTTTTCAAGGATGATCCGGCTTTTTCTTCGCAGTGAACCCATTTTTCAGTAAAGGTGAATGAATATCATGGCAACCGTAAAAAAAGAAAATGCACCCTCCAAGAAGAATGAACCAAAAAAGAAAAAAGAAAAGGTTGTCAAGCAAATCGTTTTTCTTTGGACTTACAAAGACCCTGAAAAGAAAGGCACTATCCAGAACGGTGAAATAGAAGCGGTTTCTCTAAACGCCGCTAAAGTGGCCTTACGACAACGTGGATTTATCACCCAATATATTACCTTAAAACCACAAAAAACCAGTAGTTTTGGTCAATCTGTCAAAATGTCGGATATTGTAGGATTTCTGCAGCAGTTATCCACATTGCAAAATGCCGGTGTTTCGACCATGGAAGGCTTACAGATGTTGCGTATGACCTCCAAGAAAACAGAAATGAAAAACATGGTGCAGAAAATGATTCGCTCATTACAAACGGGTGAACAACTTTCTGACGCTTTGGCACAATTCCCTAAATACTTTGATCATATCAGTACCAATCTCATTCGAGCCGGTGAGCAGGGTGGTGTACTCGATACCGTTCTACAGAATATTGCTGACTATAAAGAGCGCGATTATACCCTCAAAAAGAAAACCAAATCGGCTTTAATGTATCCCGCAATTACCGTTTTGGTCATGATTGTTGTGGTCATTATTTTAATGGTAAAGGTCATTCCTGTTTTTGCCGGACTCTTTAAAAGCTTCGGTTCTCAACTTCCCTTTTTGACGCAGGAAGTGGTTGATCTTTCTGACTGGCTGCAGACCCATATTCCAGAATTGATTTTTGGCCCGATTGTTATTGTTGCATCTATTATATGGCTTTACAAACGTTATCCAAAGGTACGCTGGTTCATTGATCGCGTCACATTAAGGATACCGATTATCGGTTCATTACTTCTCAAAAGTGCTACAGCGCGATTTATGCACACTTTGGCACTTCTTTATCAGGCAGGTGTCCCTATTCAGGAATCCATGGGAACCTTGGCCACCATATCTGGAAATTCTGTTATTGATGCAGGCATTGCCGAAGCACGGGAAAGTGTTTTAGCCGGTGGACGGATTGCTATGGGTCTAAAATCCACAAAATTACCGGATATGGCCGTTCGTATGTTGGATATTGGTGAGTCTTCTGGTAATGTAGAGCTTATGGCGAAAAAAGCCGGAGATTTTTATGCAAAAGAAGTGGATGAAATGGTAGAACGTATGTCCACTTTATTGGAACCATTTATCATGATTTTCTTGGGCATTGTCATTGGTACACTGGTGGTTGCCATGTATCTGCCAATGCTCGATATGGGTAAAGCAATTTTGAAAGGAACAGGTCAAGGATAATGTCATCGGTTATCACCCCAAAAACGATTGAACCCGGCTGGATAACACGCTGGTTTCACTATGGGACAGAGCTTTGGAAAAGAAATCCATCCATGTTGATTCTGGATTTACTGATCATTCCTGTTTTGATGGCGATTATTCCTGACATCATGGGATTGGGATTGTTGATTGAGATTCCTTTTTCAGCCTTTCTCTTTGTGCAGTTACGCGTACTGGATCAACACAGTCAGGAAGGTTTTTTAGGGTCTTGGCGGTTATTTTTGTCCAGCATCAAAGATGTTCTTTATCTGACACGCGATGTTTTTATTGCCATTTTTTTCGTGATGATGATTATGACTTTAACGGCAATGGCTGTTCATACAAACGCTGCGCATCATGATCCTGTTCAAACAGCCTTGGCGGAGGCGACCAAAGATATGCAATCATGGTTATCAAATGCCTTATTTTTGAACGCCAGTTGGAACGGTTTATTGATCAACCCGATCAGCGGTCCATTGGTTTACTTGACGCTATTAACCGGTCACCAGATATTGATGCATCTTAACACCAGTATTCAAGGTATTTTCAAAAATAAAATGATCAGCATCACCTTGTTGATCATCAGTGTTTTTGTCGCACCGGTGATTGGAACTTTGATGTTATTCATGCAGCCTTTTACGGGTATCTGGTTATCCGGTGTTGTGTCAGAAATTTTGATGGATTTTATGACTATTGTGGCGAGTACCGTGCTTTATTTGTGGAGCCGTGAAATGTTTGAAGGCACAACCGAAAATACACCGGCTCAAGCTTTCGTTAAAAAACAGGCTTTTCAACTGCAAACTGCCACAAAATAAAAGGATAAGCCATGCCGCATTTAACGTATTGGGAATCCGCATGGCTTATTTTGGTGATTGCGGCTTTAATAGCATTTTATGGATACCGTGAAGGACGTCAGGAAGAAGGCTCCCCTTGGGTTTATGTTTCTGCCTACATCGCTTCTATCAGTCTTTCTATCGTTACTTTTTTGTATGTAGCCATATTGCCCGTAGAATGGATCATTCGTCATACACATTGGGGCAGTATGGATATGCTCAATTTTGTGATACTCTGTGTATTGTCACTCGGTTTAACTTGGATCAGTGGGTTATCCATTCGTCGTGGAGTCGAAGAATTATGAAAACAGATAACCCTAAAAATTCAGGTTTCACTTTGATTGAACTGATGATCGTCATTGCCATTATTGGCATACTGGCGGCTATTGCTATTCCGCGTTATGAACAATATATCGAAACATCTCGCGTCACGGCTGTTGCGGCGGATACAAAAATTGCCATAGATGCAACCTCTACGGCTTTCGCGCAAAGCGCAAACAAAAAGTGGCAATATCGTCAATATTTTATCCACGATTAATGCCGCCGCAACCATTGGTGATCCGTTCCAGTATTCTCAACCAGAATTTATCTCTGGTACAGCGAATGATTGTGGCCAAATCGGTTTCACACCCTCTGTTGTCACCTCTTCTACGCCTTCTGTTACCCTAAATTTAGGCGGTAATGGATGCAGTAGTACACAGGAAGAAAACGATTTAATCAGCGTATTGCAAAAAGATGGTATTAATGTGAGTATGCCTGCAGGAACGATCACCGTTACAGCGAACGACCAAATAGGATAAAACATGAATCGTTCATATCACCATCGCGGATTCACCTTGATAGAAATGGTTATTATCATTGCCATCATGGGGATCGTCGCAGCGATGGTGATACCCACTTATAATAACTGGATGGTACAAGAGTCGATTCAAAGGGCTTCGGGCCATTTGGAACAAGACATAAGCTTTGCAGAAGGGTATGCGATTCGTACCGGTCAGACCGTACAGGTTTCCGTGCAAGGAAGCAGTACAGGGTGCGCTTGGAGTATCACGCCATCTGCACAAAATGTACAACAAAATATTCCACAGATGCTTTCTTCTACCTTTAATTCGCGTTACCGGAATATTGACTGTGATGTGTTGTCCGGCGCTTCATTTATTATTACGCCGACTGGCATGGTGTACAACAACAGTAATACGGTCACCAGCGCAAACATTACGTTTGGAAGCGCTGGTCAAAATGCCAATAACTACGGATACTGGTTGGTACAGATGAGTGGTGCCGGAAATATTCGTAATTGCGCGGTCAGTGCGCCTACCAGTAGCGTGTGTAACCTGTCATGAAAAACAACCATTCAGAAAGTGGATTGAGCATGATCGAAGCGATGATCTCTTTGGTGATTTTTGCCTTGGGTTCTTTAGGTATTCTGGCAATTTATATGAACACATTCAGCCTCGCTACTGATAACCAGAATTTGACTTCCGGTTATCAGATCGCACAAAGCGCTATGGCGACATTACGGGCAAACGGTGCTATTGCCAATCAGTTTAATGGAGCTACGATTAGCGACACACAAGCCAGCAGCGCAACACTTTCACCGGTATCTGCAGCGATGAGTGAATACGGGATGCCGCCCAATGCGATCGTACATTTATCCATAGCCCCATTGAATGGTGCGGATACCTGTCCTTGTAGCGCAACGGTTTCGGTTTCTTGGGGCATCACGCATACCAAAACATATAGCACACAAAGCATTGTAGGATACTGATCATGAAAAAAATGATTTCAGGAAAACCATCCGAGCAAGGCGTTACATTAACCGGATTGTTGATTTCTCTGGTCATTGTAGGCTTGTTAGCCACAGCGGTATTCACTTTCTTTTTTGGGGTTATTCAAAGCATCAATCAGGTATCCGCGACAGAACAGATGTGGCAACGTGGCCGACAAGCCATGATGATAATGCGCGAAGCCATTGAATCTGCAGGCTACGGTATTCCCAGTTTCAGTCAATGCCCTGATGGCGTAGACTCTATCAATGATCCGAGTGGTTCACCGAGCGCATTGTTGCCGATTAACGCCTCTATACAGTCTTCAGGATACACCACCGGTTCACCCTATATGTTCAGCACTATTATTGGGGGTGGGAGCTTCGGAAACGCGCCTGCAACGACGATCAATTCATCAGAAGGCAGTAACATTAAAGTAGCCAGCACTGCGAACTTGAATCCGGGTGATTTGGCTCTATTGGTACCGCAAAGTAGTGGTACCTGTTTGTTCGGACAAATGACGAACATTGCAGGGAAAGGCACACTCAGCACCAGCAGTTGTACCGTTTCTGGTAAAGGCAAATCAAAAGGTTCGGGTACAGTCGTTTTTAATTCCGGTGGAAATGCCTGTTTTCAGGTTGGGTCTGGCAGCTTTTTTAATGTAGGCGGTTCTTCTACAGCTTCCTCTCTGGTGGGCGGCGATCTGTATGATTTGGGGTCGAATGATTTTCTTTATCAAACCTTTCAGATCATGGAAAACCCTGCCGGTAGCACGCCAACTTTATATATGACCCAATACACAGGCGCACAATCAACGGCACCTTCACCGCAAGCGTTAGCCTCTGGGGTGGTGGATATGCAATTGGAATATGGTATTGGAACGAATGGTAAAGTGCAGCAATGGATAGCACCAAGCGCTTATCAACCGGCCACCATGTCCCCGGTGATGGCTGTTCAGTTAGCGATGTTGATTCGGGCGTCCAGATATTTGCCCAATCAAACCAGTCCATCCAGTTTTCAGGTGTTGAATAATACGTATACCGTACCGACCAGTAATGGTCCGGGGTGCTTTGGCGGGGATTGCCAACACTATGCGTATCATCTTTTCCAGAGTGTTATTCCTGTACGTAACGGCATCTGGCAACAAGGTTAAATCATGAATGATAAAACCATTAAAAAAGTAAACGATCCACAAAATGAACGTGGAGCCATATTGGTTATGGTTTTGATACTCATCTTTGCGGTCTCCTTAGCCTTGATGGCTTATTTATATGTGGATAAAAACAATATCCTGATTGCCTCCAATCTGGCCGTACAAAATGCCGCACAGGAAGCAACGGATGTTGGTCTGGAACAAGCCAATATCTATTTACAGAAAAGTAATCCATTAGCTACTGATCCTTCTTATTTTTATCAGAATATCAGCGATGTGCCGAGTAGTTATGGATCAACTGCAGGTTCTACAGGCAGACCGGTACCGCCTGTGGATAGTTTCTGGACGGGTTGCGCTCAAAGTGGTTATTGCTATACCTTACCTCAAACTGTGCAATACGGTCCCTATGATTTTCAGGTGGAATATGTTATTTTTTCATCACCGGGTTTACCGGTCCCTGAAAGCGGATACCAAATCAGTGGCGGTTCTGCACCCACAGAAAATGATTATCTGGTTTATGTACACGCACAAAATGCCAGTAAAAGTGGTTTATCGGTGACCGCACAAGCCTTTATTAATGCGCCTGAATAAGAGATCAACCCATGACCAAAATTCAAAAAACATTGTTCCTGCTTTTTATGCTTATGGCGACATGGTTTATTCTGATTCCTGATACCAGTGAAGCAAAAAATGATTTTACAGCGCATCAAATTGGTAGTGGAAAATCTCTGGAAGGCTTTTCTTTGCCTGCCAATCATCCCGACAAATCGGCTCCGCCCGTAAAAAACGGACATCATTTTTCGCATGTTCCGCATCCGGGTATGGGAACACCTCCGCATCATTTGCATCACCCGAAATAAAAGGCCATCAAGATGAACAAAAATAACTACCCATTATTGAAAAAATCCTTGATGATAGCGGCGCTTTCTGCATCGCTGGCTTATCCTTTTGCCATTGCGTCAACAACAAGTAGCACTGGTACCAGTAGCGGGTTGACGGCCTCTGAAATTTCATCGCAGCCTAATCTCATGATTCTTTTGTCAAATTCTGCATCTATGGACAAAAACATGTTGGGCACACACGATGCCACAAGCACCAATTCATCGGGTGATGTCGTGCCTGTTGAAAATTCTTGTCCAGCCAATTATTCATCCAGTAGCGATTACTTGCCTGCGCCAACTTTTAATGATGGCGCTTGTGGCGGGACGGGATCACCTTTCCCTTATGGCACCTATGGAAACCTGCCAGATTCACGATTTTATATTGCTAAACAAGCTTTATATAATATTTTAACCAGTAATGTAGCGCAGAATATCAATTTGGGTTTTGCGACTTATCGACAAGCTTTCGGATTGGAAGCGTCTACTGTTGCGCAATCATCGAATGCGATTTATCCGAATATTTACTTACCCAAACAATTAGGCGGTGAATCAAGCACTTTCCCTTCTCCATATAACACCTATACGCAAACCCAATTATCCAATGTAGCCAACAATCCATTAAATTTCAGCTTTGTTTCTTGGTGGCCGATATATAATGCCACTTATGTAGGCTCCAATAATGATGGAAATGCGCTGTTAGGAAATGGCTTGAATGGCAGTCCAGCAGGAAGCAATGGCGCACCGCCTTTTAGCTCTGGTGGTTTATTTTCACCCGCTACCAATTTTTTAAAAAATCCAACGCAAGGCGGATTGCCTTACGACGTGTCTTATCCAGCAGGAACCATTCAAAACACCAATGTGTCTTCTGGAACTTATGAATATTCATATTATGGTGGTGGTGGATTAACGCCTCAAGAAGCCGCACAAAGTCCACAACCGCCAGAACCCGTTCTGCAGTTATGTGAAACTTTTTATAACAGTCAAGCCAATACATTTCAGGCAATTTACACGAGTAATGCAGCGAATGGTGATCCATTGCTGTTTCAGCAATCTTTTCCGAGCGAATACAATGCCAACACTTTGTATTACGTTACACCAAGTTCTCCACTATTTCAGAATGGCTCCATTACCAATCAGGAGTATGAACAGGCTTGTAATGTAGCTACAACACCTTCAGGATCAGCAGCACCAACCGAACAGGAAGTGGCTTCTGGAGAAACGCTGGCCAGCAATACTTGGACTCTTCCTGATGGGGTGTCTGAAAATGCCTATTTTAGTTATATCCCAGATTGGGATTCTGGTACCAGCGATAACGGTAGCAGTCTGGATTTGAATCCCGGTGCTGCAGATGGCTGGTCAGGAGCTACAACCGTCAATAGCAGTGGCGGAATCTCGGCAGATTATCCAGCAACCCCGCAATCGGAATCCATTTTAGGTGCATGGGATGCTTCCGGGTCAAAATGGATGGGTGCTTTTGTTAATCTGCCATCCAGCAACGATGTAAAAAATAATGCGCCCGTCATTGCAGCGATGGTCAATCCTGCCTATCCCATGGAAAATCAGGATGGTCTGGAATATAGCCACAGTACACAAACGATTAAAAACAGTGCGGGTGATCTACGATCTATTGCCGATTCCAGTATGTCGGGTAGCTATGATGGCAATCAGGAGCCGCTATATGACAGCTTGCAGGATGCCTATGCTTACTGGCAGGCTTTTGAGAACAACGAACAAGGCGGCAGTTCCAGTAGTGCGGGATGTTATCACAACAATATGCTGGTGATTTTTGATGGTATATCAGACGGACATACAGGCGATACCGCTGCACAGGAACAAACAGCGCTCATTAATGAAGCCAAAGCCCTGTATCAAAACTTGGGTGTAAAGATTTATGTCATTATCATTTCAGATAACTCAGGAGATATTACACAGGCTAATGATTTAGCGGCTGCTGGCGGTACGCAAGACGCTTTTCAGGTAACCAACTCCAGTGAGCTTGCCAGTGCCTTACAGAGTACATTTGTCAGTGTTGCCAGTGAAAGTCTGATTTCCAGTTTTACAGCACCATCATCCATTCAATCTGGTGATTACGAATTTGCGCCGATTGAGGTTTCACAAACAGGTGGTGAAGGTGATCTGGAAGCGTATCAGGTATTATCCAGTGGTAATCTGAATTCCACATCTTCTTTAACACCTTCTTGGGATTCAGAATCTTTATTGTCCGGCTTAGGGGATATTCCCGTTCAGACAACGAATATTCCAGCCGTAACCCCTTACTTGTCCGGTGCTGAAACAACGCTGCCCGATTTAGCGAATAGTGCCACAGCATCGACCTTGTTTGGGACTACCAGCAGCACCCCATCGCCTGCAACCATTGCTGATTATACAGAAAACCCATCTTATGACGGTGGCGCTTATTTGGGCGGTCGCACATCAGGATGGTTCGTGGGTTTACCTAGCGGTTCAAAACCTGTCGTGGTAACACCGCCTGATAACGGCAACTTGATGGATGATGCCGGTTATCAGGCTTTTGCTTCTGGACATTCAAACCGGAGCAACGCCGTTCTGTACAGTGGTCAAGACGGCTTATTAACCGCTGTGAATTACACCAATGGGCCAACGCCCGCACCATCCATTTTATGGTCATGGATGCCCAGTGCTTTCATACCGGAGCTTCAAAATTATCAAAGCTTTTGGAAAAGCCAGTACATGGCCGGTGGATTTACAGAACTAGACGCTTCTAATGGTGCCGCATCGCCTACATGGCATAGCTATGTAGTAGGTTCCGCTGAAAACGGTCAGGTATTGTATGACTTGCAATTAAGCGGTACGGCATCTGCCAATTTAAGTAACACGGTGGCTGAATATGATTTACCGAGCAATACGAGTCAGGTCACAGCAGGAAAACCGGAAATTACTTGGAATAGCTCAGGACAAGCGTTTGCTGCATGGTCACAAAATATCAGTGGCGGAGGTTCACAAATTGCACTGATGAATGTGAGCAATGGGGCTTTGGTCGATATAGAAAGCCCTGACACATTGACATCGATGCCCATTTTCGGTGATGGTGGCAATCTGTATGTCGGTGCAGGCGATCAAATACTCGAAATAACAGCGAGCAATCTTTCCACATTGGAAGGAGATGCTGCTACAGGGACCACACCACCTACGGTCACATCCAGCAGCTATTGGACCGCATTAAGTTCAGGGACCAGCACCGATATGATGCCGTTTTCTGGATCAGTGAATACGAATATTCAATGGTTACAGGAAAGTTACAATCAAGGTAGTTATTGGCTGACAGCAGAAAGCAGTAGCGGCATTTCTGCTATTCAGGAAAACAATGGGGCATGGACGGTCGAATGGGTTTCAGCGACCAGTGGAGATGCCCGTAACGGTTCCAGTGGTTTAACCGCGCAATCCACCAATGACACGGCAAGCAACGCTATTCCGACATTACCCACAAACGGGGTTGTTACGGATGCCGCATTGGTAGCCGGTGGAAACGTCTATCTTCCGGTTTCCGTACCGCCTGCAGGAGATAGTTGCGGGTTAAGCACGGCTTATTATTATTTGTATAGTCTCAGCACAGGTGCATTTCCATCAGGTGCTGTGACTGACCTCAATGGAAACGCCATAACCGGACCATTAAATGTCGGCTATGGAACGGCCTTGACCCCATCACTCAGCTTTATGAACGGCAAAGATATTCTCCAAGGCGCTTCCAGCAACACAAATTCCACACAGGTTTTTCCCGCGATAACAAACAGTGGATTACCGGTAGGTGGCCCTGTATCATGGAAATTGGTAGTTCCTTATTAAAGAATGAAAAGGAGGGAATAAATGCCTATCCAATTATTGCAAGCACTGACGCAACACGCCAATTATCTCAAAATGGTACGAAAATGTCTGGATAAAGGGGAAGCACATTGTACTTGTACGGATCACCATAGCTGTAAATTTGGTCAATGGTTTTATGGAGAAGCGAATAATATTTACAGAAACCACGAAAACCATATAGTGGTAAAATTATGGAAAGAAATCGAAGAACATCACATAGAATTTCATCAACATTCTTTAAAGGCCCTAGATCATCTACGTAATTCGGTAGATACAGAAAGTGAAGCGGTAAAAGCGATGAAGAATTGTGAAACGGAAATGATGAAGCGGTCCACTTTCTTGGTGAACCGCCTTTTAGAATTGGATCAAAAGCTTGCTTGATCAGAATCCATTTGCCATGGAACCTGCTTTGCTCAAATGTGCAACAGCCCGTTCAAAAATCTGCTGATGCGCATAGGTACCCATTGGCTCAGACATTTCTTGGTAAATCACCTTTGCCATAACGGGATGCCAATCCGCCATTTTCAAACACTGTGAATAGGTCTGCCCTTGAATGTAGCCTGAACGGACCAGAGAAAGCGCGATTTTTTGAATAAAGGATTGATCATCCATCAGGCTTTTTTCAGACAGCTTCGGCGTTTCGACGGTTTCACGAAGGTTGACCACCATGTCAGATGGGTTTTCTTCTTTTTGACTCATATAAGCGTGTATTTTGATGGCGACATTAGAAAGAATCTGATTGATTTCTTCTTCAGATTTCGCAAAAAGTTCAGAAGGGTCACTTTGATCAAAAAATATCCGCACACAAGGTGGATCACAAAGCACCGCATCAAATGATTGATCAGGAAGATTGGGCAATTGAGAAAGAAGATCGCCTTCTAAAATGTTATACGCATCGGACAAAATGAAATTCCTTATGATAATGAAAAAAACA
>JABEBX010017810.1_pt1 | contig 17485 bp, 10 predicted proteins | sample 7245971 | NCBI WGS metagenome assembly JABEBX01 (sample SAMN14506365, study PRJNA622280) | hot springs metagenome | biome: hot spring [ENVO:00000051]|acidic hot spring [ENVO:00002120]; feature: spring [ENVO:00000027]|sediment [ENVO:00002007]; material: sediment environment [ENVO:01001048]... | reverse complement strand
TCTGATAACGGGTCTGCAGTATTTCCCTTCTTCTATTCAAATTCCACCGGAAATGAGCCATTTACGTTTTTATATCCTAATAATGATCAACATGACTTTAACGCATCTTACACTAAAGGGGGTTTAAACCTTTCAAATGCAGAACCCGTACCTCCTTATATCTATAATTCCACATTGAGTAAGTATTACGAAGAATTTGCGTGCATAAACATTGATCCATTTAAGCTTACTTTATTAAATGCTACATATTCTGCTTACCCGCCAAATTTTAATATCGATGAATTGTATAATGATTTTAGTACTTTATACCCTGATCTCACCATAATAAGCAAGGAGGTATACAATAACTGGCCGTGATTATGGAAACAAGAAAAAAAATAATTATGGAGATATTGCTTATTTCAATCATAATCGTCCTGTCTTTTTTCATAATCAACAAGAGTCTTATAATTTTAAATTCAAGCAATACTGCGGGTATAAGCCAGGTTCAATCTTTGAGTGGGGTAACAGCAAATTTAACAGCTACATTTAATACGATGCTAATCCCGTTAATTCATGCAATTACAAATGGAGGTTCCTCGTCTATCTTCAGTTTGGTAGAAAAAAATGAGTATATAAGTTCATCTTCTGAGACCTTCTTTAAAAATAATATATGGTATAACGAAAAATTTTACCCTGGAAATATATCTTATAATAGTACAGATGATGTTTATTCATGCAGTGCCGTAAATAAGATAATCGCGCCCCACATGTGTTTTAACCTTCTTAGTTTCTTCTCTTGTGGAGGGGGACCCGAAAATGCTAATTTTACTAATTTAGTTGGGTATATCGGTTTTCCGGAAGGAGATAGCGCTTTTCCAAATAGTGGTGCTACCAATTATTCAAATCTTTATTCCGCTACTGATTTTAATTCTACTCAAAATGTATACCAATTGCCTTCTACTTCTTTCCCATATCAGAACTTTATAAATTGGACTGATTCTACTATACATTCATATTCATCAACATTAAGCGGATACATATACGCAATAAACACCTCATTTACAGGTTATAATAATATAGGCATATCAGGCAGTGTACCAAAAAGCACGTTAATCATACCTGCGGTTTCATGCGGGTCAACATTCATAAATAATTACGTAACTTATCCAGGTTTTATAGGTACGCTATACAATATATCGACTTTAAGCGGGTTTACCCCTTCGGTTTTCTTAGCTTCACTTGATGAAAATGGGTTCGGAGCGTATTATTCTTATGGACATTTGATATCCTCTGTTAGTATTCCATGGACAGGGTCTTTTAATTCACTTCTTGCTTATCAGATTCAGTCAATAAGTCCTGCTTTTAATTATACAATGCCGTTAAGTGATTATGCACAGTTCCCTAAAGGCAATAAAGGGGACATACAGTACCTAAACGTATCTAGTACGTTTTCAACACCATTGACTATGTCTTATTATAAGTCAGGTAACGATTCAAATGTTTACATCTACGTTTCAAATAAGAGTATAGCGACTATAGTGAATGTTACCTCGACAAAACAGACGTGTGAAGAAATGGGTCCGCATGGTTCATGCTTACGATACGGCCCAGAATTAACCACAGCTACGAGTGCAGATACCTTTACCGATCCAGATTTAGAAGGAGTTTATTATCCTAATTATGCAAATGGAGTATACCTTGAATTTAGAACAGATGGTATATTTCCAATATGTGCATGGAATTCTACAACAGACAATACTTTAACTGCTTGTACTTTTGAGGATTCAAACACTATAAATAATGTGTCATACGAAAGATTATGGCTATCTAACAACATAAAGAAAAATCAACTTTATGACCAGGCTGTTTCTCCAGGTTATTCTTCATCGACACCGTTAAATAATTTCACATTGACAGCATTGGATAGTTTCTGCTTTTATGGTGAGGATTTCAACACTAACACAGGAGTTTATACCTCTCCGAGTTACACCAGGATAATACCTCCTTTAGCGCAGGAAAATTACACCTCTGCTATAGGGACATGCAATGCATTTTTTAACAATACAAACTGCTTTAGCTCATCAGCAAGCCAATATCTCAATTTTGAAGATGGTATATTCACAAGGGATATAGCTTGTACAGATACAGGAATACACGCGCAAAACGTAACGGACGCTTGGATAAGCTCCGTCTATGTGGCAAACAACGCCGGTGACTACTGCGGGGATTTCTTGGGCCAGAAAAACCCTTCAGACCCATTAGCGAATTCTACATTATTTTTACAGTCTTTAAGTGAAAACTGCCCTTCGTTTAACGCAAATTCATCATCGGTTAATCTTGTAGTAAACGTTAAGAACGTTGGTAATTCAAACATAACTAATCCTTATATTGTAGCTTTGTATGGTAACGATAACATAAGTACAATTTTCTATAATTCACAGGGTAATACCCAAGAAGTAAATTACGAAATGTATGAAGGGTTCTTATCAGGGATGAGTGCAACCACTGGAGTAATACAGGTTGATTACAACAATAACTTTGATACGGATATGTACATTTTTGACAAAGGAAATTCTTTGAATCCTATTCCAATACAATCTCTTTTCTCTTCCACCTCCGAATATGAAAATGGGCCGTTTAATAACTCGCTTCTTGGAATGTGGATTTATAACCAAGGCAATAATGTCATAAGAACCTCTAATGTTGTGCTCGCACATTCAGATTCTGGTTCTTCAGGGGTGCCTGTAATAACCCCTAATGGGACCGCAACGTTTACGATTGAAGTTCCTATGTCCTTGTTTGAGGCTTTGTTATCTGGCAAGTACAATCTAAGTCTTTTCTTTGGAAACACATTTAATGTCACATGGAACGGTTCAAGCACTCCAACATCAACGTTCTCAGCTCCCGGCAGCACAATAACAGTCGATCCGCTTGTTTCTTCTTCGAATTCAAACGGCTCTCAAACACACAACAATGAGATAATAACTTCTGGAAGTGGGGCGCCTTCTCCAATATGGCAGTATATAGTAAGTTCCACTTTAAACCTTTCTAAATCGCCGTTTAGCGGCATTGGTGTGTACACTGATAACGTTTCAATTCAAGTTTCTTCAGTAAATTCCACTTCCAGTGGCCTTAACGTAACCGTTACTCCGAGCGTTTCTGTTCTCAATGGAACCGGCTCTTACACCCTTGGCCTTAACCAGCTTAAAAATTCATCAATCTCATGTTTTGCTTCTCCGGATAACGTTCAGGATTTCGGGGTGTTTTGGTCTAAACAGATAGTCTCTCCTTCTAATTTAGATTATGCTCTGTCTGATATCTATTCAGGAGATGAAACTCAGGCAAGCAGTGTCTTGATAACGAAATGGACTGGTATGTTGTTTATGCCTTACTCTGATCAAGTGGCATTGAATTATAACAATCTTCCGCATTATTATCCTTCAACTGCTTCATTTGAAATCGAGAAACCAACATTAAATCAAACATCAGGCAACTTCAATTTCGAAGCGTTTGATTACTTTGGAAAAGACTCAGAAAATGATCTATTTAAAGACCTTTCAAACACATACAATTCACTTAATTCTTCGGTTGTGTCATTTCCTGTTGACCTTCCCAATAGCTCTTTGGCGTTTAATTTCATATCAAATACATTGGTAAGCGATCCATCAATTCTGAGAGTAGTAGGCAGCGATACTTTGGTTAATTATTCAAGCTTTTCAAACAAATCATTTACATTCTCATTAATAACAAGCGGTACTAAAGAGTGTTCGCTGAGTGAAAATACATCTTCCAATCAAACGTTTGAATATACTTATTCTGGTTCGAATTGCTTAAGCAAAGCAGTGGTGAATCATTCTTACATTAATATCTCTTCTAAGTATGGGCCTTTCTTTGTCGATATGTATAATAATTCAAATCTAAATCTATCTAATGAAACACAGGGTGGCACAACATTAATGGCCGCAAACGAAACTCTATCAAAGCCAGGGAAAGATGGCTTGTTTATGGTGACGCTGCCTATAAATACGAGTGTGAATAACGGTATTTCTTTTGTTTTTTCGGTTGTGTCATTGAGCAGGCTGCTTTATAATTCTGATTTGTATCTATACTATCTTAACGATACTCCTTTTAACTGCAACATAGTTAATGATTATAACAACACAGGAAATCTTGATGTCTCAAAAATCAGCAACGGAGAGTACTATCTACCAAACGGAACGATAATGTGTAATCTAAGTAGTGATTTTACTAATATAAGAGCGGTTTTTGTGAATAAATCAAATAATGCTTACCTTGGCAGCGGTGACATAGAATCAGGTTTGTCTTTGATGAATGTGAGCAATTCTTCAAAAGAAGATCTGCTTAATATAAGCATAGATGGAGCTCCAGTCAATGCTCAGGACTTATATCTAGCATTTGACCGCTCAAGTTGTGATTTAAATGACACAGTAGTATACAACGGAATTTTATCATATCCCGTAGGTTGTAATCTTTCTTACGCGCTGCTATCATTCGATTACAATGATAATGGAAGTTTACTACCAGAAGCTTTAATTATATCTCCAAAGAATTATAACAGAAAGGAAGGCCAGTTCTTGTATCTAGGTGCAACAGCAGTATCAGATTTTCCAGTAGAAGAATATAATCTTTCACTACCAAATAAAGTGGGAGGAATAGAACCAATTCAATTCGTTCTAGATAATAATTTTGGAGGATGCAGTAATATAAGAGTTGTTACGCAGAGTCCTTATCCATACGCAGAGGTTCCTTACCAGGTTGTATCCTCTAGTTCTAGCTCATGTGATTATGAATTTGTCGGTTCTGTGGGTCTTCCTTACTCGGTTTTTGAAAGTGATTCTCCATCAGTCACTTACCCTGATAATTGGATTAGTTACAATGCTACTCAATATAATGTGCAGGTCTCTACTTCTTTATTCAGTGGAGACCTTTTGAGTAACTGTGCTTCTGGCTTTGGCCCGTGCATTGACTCTTTTTCATTGGATGGCAGTAATCTTGGAAATCTTCTATTCAATAATGTTTCTACATCATCCGCTTCAATCTATGAATCATTATCTGGGCCGGTAGAAGACTGCTTTACGGTAAGCTATTCTTCTTCACAGACAGTTGAATTCCCAGAAACCGGGTTTGGTAGCATAAACTATCAGAATAATAAATTGTATCAGACGGCTACGCCGTCGCAGTCTATAAGCAGCATGTACTGTTTCTACAATGGTGCGCCGATTATTACTGACTTTATCTCAGCACAAGGTTCGCCAATAACTTTCAGCGTCCAAAATCAGCTTATTTCTAACTTTTCTTATTTAGAGGATAACAGACTTCAAAGTTTTTACGTTCCTCATTCAATAGATGTAGGTTATTCTAAATACGGCAAAGTAAATGTAAGTAGTATTGCTATTGGATATTATAATACTACATACTTTGATAATATCTTTACAAAATGCGAAAACTATACTGTTACATCTCCAAATTTAACGAATTTAAATACAGGGATAAATATCTCATCAAGTAATATCCTCACTAACGAAAAACTTTATTGTATATACAATGGAACACCCTCTTTTACCTCTCAGATTCCTCCTAGCTCAGTCAATAATGCAAATTCTACAACTTCAATAGGTTTTGCTTATATTCCTGGAAATTACACCGATGGAGTAGGCACGTTATATGATTCTTGTACAGTTCCTTCGGATCTGCAAATTTCAGCTTCATCTCAGTTTTATGTTAGCGGTTCCTTATCTCCATATAAATCTTCAAACAGCGGAGAAAGTTATATTATGGATCATTCAGCTAATGATAGCGGTTTAGAAGTTCTTTACAGTCCTAACGACAGCGTTTTTATAGACAGCTGTCCTACCAATAGTACAATATTAAGTTACAGTGCATGCACTAAGCCTGTAAATATAATACCCTCAAATGGTTCTTATTCTTCTTTGGAAGCACTTCCTTCGAAGGGTAATTTAGGTGGCGGCTGTTTTATAGGTACATTGAATGGGATTAGTTATCAATGTGCTCCTACTGACGGTGCTTTAAGTTATCAGGTTTCATTAAAATCAGCATCGGCGACTTCCGTATCAGTTTCCAAGGTTATAAGAAATTCTACTGATGCGCCTACTTCTATGTTTAGCATCTCATTTGATTGTAGCATAAGCGCCTCTAATAGTACGTTTACTAAATTAGGTTCATGCAGTTATCCTAACAGTGATAACTCAGGTATATGCTCTGCAAACGTTTCTTATTCAAAGATAAACTCAACTGCTTATAATATAACCGCAGAATGCTCAGCGGTATCCTCTAAATCCTTTAGTATCACTTCTGCCACGACTAACATAAGCAGCGTAAACTTCGGTGCTTCTCAATCCGAAAAAACAGGTTTGATCTCAGATTATATCTGCGGAAACGAAACTGATATCATAAGAAATAACACCGTAAACGGCTGGAACTGGGCGCCTTATTCAACAGCCGGGACAATAAACTCCGCTCCGTCTACAAATCCAAATGGTGTTGCAGAAGTCGGCGGCTGTGAAGCAGGCAGAGAGTCGTTTTCCGTGGAGAATCCAACTATAAATACTACAATGCCTAAAGATGAAAATGGAACTTTCTATCAGACTTATTCTTGTGATAGCGGTTATACGGGAACTATAATGTCTTGTAGTGGGAAAACCTCTTTATCTTTATATTCTCTTAATCTTAATGCGAATAAGGCATGTTCAAGTATAAACGTTACTTTAATAAATACTTCCTTACAGTCGCATTCAGTCAGTGGTAATGGTAACGGCGGTGAAGCAACGAGTTGTAATACATTTATTAGTAAACCAGGTTATTCTGTTCCATTAACAACAGATGACTGCATTTCCTATCATAATCCTGTAATTAATTCAACCGACGCTTCTTATGAAATACAATACATGAACACAAGTGAATACGGAATAGGACTTGGAATATTAGAGAGTACTAATCCGCTTAATGTTTCAATACCAAATAGCAAACAGCAGAATTCCATAAAGGACGAGTATATGACAAGTTTATCCGTTTCACAGATAGAAAATGGAAATAACATACTTACTGATCTTCTGCCAACTTCTTTATTGGAATCTAATCTACCAAGCAAAGCATTGTCGATATCAGCAGTTTATTCCTATGATATGCTTAACATACTTATGCTGCAAAACCACTATTTTGGAGTTAGTGGCATACCTGGTTTTATAAATGGGAGTATACTAGACTATGCATTAAGTATATTTACAGGAGGGACCTCTGGAAATTGTGTTGAGCCTTATACTGTAAGTGGCGATGGCATATTCAAATTAGGAGAGGGGGAACTCTGCTCAGGGAAAACATTGCCGGCAAGCTACAAAGAAGGGGTGTTTTTATCATTAGGAACATTAAATGAAGGGTTACATTCTATACAGTTTTACAGCGTTGGAAATTCAACAAATTCTGCTCAGCCTTCTGTCAATGTCTTTGACAGCGTCGGAGACGCTGTTGACTTAAACAGTGCATGCTCAAATGGTAACCAGAGAGTATTTACATCAACCTATAAAGGAGGAGTTTGGAGCTTCAATATAACATCTGATCAAGATTGTAATCCTATAAACAACCAGCTGTACGGCTATATAGTTAACTGTATCTACCAGACTCCTGGAAATGAGACTTACACGATAACTTCGCAGTATTATCTGGCTTATAATCTTCCGACGATATGGAATATAAGCTACTCATTGTTAGTAGCTCCAAAAAGCTACGAAGTCGTGCCCACTCCCGTTTATCAAATAAATTATTCTACTGGGTCTATATTAACTTTACAGCAACCGAATAAAACCATTTTCAAGGAAACAGGTTTGCCTGTAAATTACACATGGAGTGTAAACTATGATAAAGTAGCTAGAAGTTCTTCTTCAAATACAATATACTTCTATTCTACCGGAACAAATTCTTTTATAATCCCCGTTCTTTCTAATCACTCAGCGACAAGCGATTGTTACACAACTTATACACCTTCGCCATCAAATGGAGAAGCGATATCCGGTACGGAAACTTATATACAGTTTACAGGTAATACAACATGTTACACTTACTTTAAGCAGACTGGTCTACCAAGCGGATTAAATTGGAATGTAACATACGACGGAATAACTGGGAGTACTTCTCAACCAAAGCCAACCACTGCAAATACAGGGGGTTCTGCCGTCTCAAGCAGCAATTCAGTGATAGAATTTATAACTAATGTAGAAGGGGGATTCGGCGGGAACTTTTCATATTACGTTCCAAACATAAAAACTACTTCAGCAGCATGTACTAGTGTGTACGAACCAAATCCTTCTTTTGGTTATATATTAGCAGGAACAAATGAGAGCATAACCTTTTCGTTGAGTTCTTATACCTGCGTTACTACGTTTACAGAGAGCGGTTTGTCTAAAGGTCATTTATGGAATGTCGATTATAATGGAACTACAAGAACTTCGACCAGTAATATAGAATTTACTACAGGCCAAGGGTCTTTATCATACATAGTAAGTGCTCCTAGTAACTCTTCTAATGGTTGTACAGAAAGTTATACTGCTACCCCTTCATCGGGTTCATTAACTGCTGGCCAGTCATTAAGTATTTCATTCTCACACAGCATTTACTGTATTACTACGTTTACAGAGAGCGGTTTGCCTTCTGGTTACAAATGGCAAGTTAAATTCGATGGAAATACTAAAAGCTCTACTGGATCTACCATAACTTTCAATACTTCTGAAGGGTCCTTTTCATGGTCGGCTTCAGCTGCTTCTTCTTCATCATCTGGTTGTACAACTACATATAGTTCTAAATCTGGAACAGATAACGCTGGAAAGTCGGTTTCAGTTTCATTCTCTAGCTCAATATCATGTACTACCACTTTCTCTCAAAGTGGTGGGAGTGGTTTAAAATGGGGAGTTACATACGATGGTATAACAGAGTATGCAAGCGGTGGGAATTCTATAACAATATCTACTCCGCCCGGAAGTTATAAAGCAACGGCTTCGATTCCAGGATATAACTGTAGTACAAATAGCGCGACTGTAAGTGCAGGGTCCTCATTTTCATTTAACTCCTGGTCATGTACAACTAACTTTTATTTATCGAGCAGCACTCCTCTGCCAAGCAGTAATTATATTGAAGGAGTTAAATATAATGGAAATTTACAAACGCAGAATTGGGGAAACAACAGAGTAACTCTTCCAAGTGGTGCAACCGGATTGGATTTCAATTACTCTAGCTTATCTAATCCAGGCACGTCTTATTCATGGTCTGTTAATAGTTCTATGAGTGGTATATTTGATTGTGATTATGGATTTGGGTATTATGTTTGGACTGCAAATGAATCTTCGGGAAGTATCCATCCCGGTCAAAGTGTTTATGTACATTATTCAGTGGCGTGTGTTTTTGATTTGAGCTAAATATGAAAATAAATATAATTGCAGTAGTTGTTTTGGTGATGGTTGTAATAATAGCAGTATTACTTATCAAACATTTTATTTCTATGAAAAAGATAGTAGTACCTATCACTTTGTTACAGTCAGAAAATAAACTACATATTTTTTCGAGTAATACATTATCCTTTAATTTTACAGATAACTTTTATTTAGTTAATATAAGTGGTCTTCTTATTGGTAGATATAACAATTCAGCAAGATTGTATTATAACTATAATAAGTCAATCATTATAGAGGTAGTTCAAAATACAACAAATTATACTCTTTCATATTATAAATCTACATTCATAAAAGAATCTAACAATGTTAATTACACTTATACCATAAATAATATATCAATAGCCGGTTATAACGGATTTGAAATGACTCCTAATAAATATGTTACTCCTTATTTAAGAATAGTGATGATTGCAGGTCCAAAAAATTACATTACATCTATGGTGATTGAGACTAATAATTTTAGTCTTATTAATGTATCAAATGCAGAGTTTAATACAATATTAAATACAATGAGTTTTTCACCATCTAAATACTTAAATAAATAGGAGGTTGATAAAAATGGAAAATATGAAAATAGAAGAAGTAATTATATCTCTTCCAGAAGGTTTGAATGTTATAATAGGGCAGTCTCACTTCATAAAAACTGTGGAAGATATATATGAGGTATTGGTAACTGCTTCTCCAAGTATAAAGTTCGGCATAGCTTTCAATGAAGCATCCGGTGATAGATTAATAAGAAAAGACGGTAACGACGGGGAATTAATAAATAAGAGTGTTGAATTTGCGGAAAAGATAGGAACGGGGCATTCTTTTATCGTCTTATTGAAGAATGCGTATCCGATAAACGTTCTGAACAGGTTAAAACAGGTGATGGAGGTGGTAAACATATACGCTGCCACGTCAAATCCTTTAAAAGTGATAGTGTATGATGACGGTGAGGATGGAAGAGCCATTCTTGGAGTAATTGACGGCAAAAAACCCCTAGGAGTCGAAAAAGACGACGACATAAAGAAAAGGTATAAATTTTTAAGAGATATTGGTTATAAGAGATAAAACTTTTAGTCGGGGTAGTACAGCGGTAGTACGCCGCCCTCATGAGGCGGAGGTCATGGGTTCAAATCCCATCCCCGACATATTTATTATTGTGTAAATCTATAGAATCAAATGGTGTATCATTTCTTTTTCGGATTTGTTGCGGGTTTAATAGTAGTCTCTATAGTGGCCTTTTTCTTATTGAAGCACCTACTAAAGAAAAAGATAGAGCAGTGGGAAAAATATGAGATGAGTAAAGCTCTGGAAAAAACCGTTAACATGCAAAGGCCAATTCTTAAAGGAAAAATAAGCGAGCAGATATATCCTGTTCTGTATGAAAAAGAGGGGGATCTATCGGATCTAAGGTTTTTAGGGAATCCTGTTGATTACATAAAATTTGAAGGCTTGTCGGATTTGCAGAATACAGGAAACGTAAAGATAAAGTTCATAGAAATAAAAACCGGAGAGTCGAAATTAAATAAAAACGAAGAAGCAGTAAAAAAAGCTGTGGAATCAAAAGAAGTCTACTGGGAAGAAATAACTATTAAATAATAGTTATTTAAATTGAATATTTTAAATTTGTAAGCGTTTAAATTTTATAAAGACCATATTAAATAGTGGATATAAAAGGATTTTTTGAGCCTGAGAGCATAGCGGTGGTAGGAGCATCCAGAGATCCTAATAAGGTAGGAAGTGCAGTTTTAAAAAATTTGATAATAACTTTTCATGGTAAAATATTTCCGATAAACCCCTTCGTAGACGAATTACAGGGTTTAAAGTCCTATAAATCTGTGTTGAATGTAAAAGAAAAAATAGATATGGCGGTTATTTCCATACCTGCAGAGATGGTCTTAAAGATTTTAAAAGAGTGTGAAAAAGCAAAGATACCTTTAGCGGTGATATTAAGTGCAGGTTTTAATGAAATCGGCGGACAGGGGATTAAAAGAGAGCAGGAAATAAAAAAATTCCTTTCAAAGGCAAAAATAAGGGTGATAGGCCCGAATTGTCTGGGTATAATAAATACAGACCCAAACTTTAATGCCACTTTTTTGGATCCTAATTCAAAAGTTATAAAAGGACAAGCGGGATTCATATCTCAAAGCGGTGCTTTATTAAGTGCAATAGTGGATGATGCTTCGTTGAATAACATAGGGTTTAGTAAAATAGTGAGCATAGGGAATGCTACAGACATAAGTGAAGCGGACTTGATAGATACATTTAAAACCGATGAAAAGACGAAGGTTCTTTCACTATACTTAGAAGGGTTGAATAACGGGGAAAAATTCCTAAAGGCGGGGATCTCTTTCTCACAAGAAAAGCCTCTGTTGATATTAAAAGGCGGGAAATTCAAGTCGACTTCAACTGCCGTTGCTTCACATACAGGATCAATGGCGGGAGATTATAAAGCGTACGAATTAGCGTTTAATAGGATGGGCGCGATATCCATAGAAAACATTGATGATCTGTTTAATTTTATGAGAGATGCGCCAAATCTTAAAATATACTCTAATGAGGTGATAATAGCTACAAACGCAGGCGGGGCTGGGGTTGTAACTACCGACCATATAATGCAATCTGGTTTAAAACTTGCAAAATTCAGTGATAAAGTTATAGGAGAACTTGCAAAGACGCTGCCAAAGGAGGCCAATATCCATAACCCTGTAGACATGGTTGGGGATGCGACTCCAGAAAGATATAGAGATACTCTAGAAATCTTAGTTCATCAGGATAAACCAATAATAATCTTGTTTTCTCCACAGGAAATGTCACAACCCTTAGAAACAGCAAAACAGATATTTGATATCCATGAAAAATATCCAGATGTCCCTATGCTGTCTGTGTTCTTAGGAGGAGCAAGAGTGGAAAAAGCACGAAGGTTCTTGCTTGAAAGAAATATGTCAATATACGAATATCCTAATGAAGCGGTATCGATGATTAAAGGGCTGTATACATATTATTCTCGCAGGGCTCAGACTTTTAAGCTGTTATCAAAAGAGAAAACAAAATCAAAGAATTTTAACGTTAAAAAGAGCACGTTTGGATTAGAGGCTAAGAAGATGTTTGATTCAATAGGCATAAAAAGTGTCCAGGGGATAAAGGCAGATTCATTGAAGGAATTGGAAAAATCCGTTGAAAAGATAGGATATCCCTGTGTTTTAAAGATAGAGTCAGATTTTATACCTCACAAAAACAAATTGGGTGCGGTAATAGTCGGTATAAAAGACAGTAAGGAACTAGCAAATGCTTTTGAAAAACTTTCAAATATTATAAAGGAAAATAAAATATACAAGCCATCTTTTGGTTTGTATGAAGATGCTAATAAATTTGGAGAAGAAAAATTAGAGATACTTCTAGGTGCGCACAGGGATCCGCAGTTTGGGCCTATCTTAGCGATGGGTTTAGGGGGTATATTTGCAAATGAAATAAACGATACTTACTTCTTTTTGTATCCTGTTTCAGATAATGACATATCCGATTTTAAAGAATCAAAAATAGGGAAGATAATAACGGATTTTGCTTCGGAAAATAATTTACAGGAACTTATAGATTATCTGTTTAAACTCGGTAAATTCATGCTGGCAAATGGTAATATAAAAGACATCGACTTAAATCCCATAATACTGTTAAAAGATAAATTATTGGCCACTGATTTTAAAATGTTTGTTTAAAAACCTTTCTATTACTTAAACTATTTAAGCTAAAAATGATATTTTATTTCATGGCTTTGAAACTTAAAAGCATCAGTTCAACGTACGGTTTGAAGGTTTACACTGATAGTGGTATTTATTTCGGAGAGATAGACGAAGCCATCTTGCAGGATAACAGAGTAATAAGCTGGAGAATAAGGGCAAGTTCCTCTTCAAATCTGTCAAAGATGATAAAAGGTGCAAAGGGCGCTATAATACAGCATAGTCTTGTAAGGGCGATTGGCGATATATTCATAATCTCAAACATTGTAACTTCACAGTCAGAGCCTGAAGCTCCGGAAGCAGAATAAGCTTTTAAATGTGGAAATACTTAACTTTAAGTTTTAACAAAGCCTGGTATTATTATGGATAATAACTTTAGTATATCGTTTAAGACTACAGATGACATAAAAATACCTCCAAAGATAGTGGATCAGGTTATCGGTCAAGAACAGGCTGTAGAGATAATAAAGAAAGCAGCGGTACAGAGAAGAAATGTATTATTAGTAGGTGTACCAGGAACTGGTAAGAGTATGCTTGGTCAGGCGCTTTCACAGCTGCTTCCTGCAGAAAAACTTTTAGATATTCTTGCGTTTCCAAATCCAAAGGACGAAAATGAGCCTATAATAAAGACTGTGCCGGCTGGAGAAGGCAAAAGGATAGTCAATCAGGCAAAGGCGAGAAATATGTCTGCTCTAGGTAGCAGCAACAACATGATACTGTTTTTAGGATTTATAGTTGCGTTCTTTATCGCTACTTATATTGTTAGTATACTGGTATCAGATCAAAAGAATCCTATACTAGCGGCAGCTAATCAGATTTCAGGTACGTTATTCATAATAACGATGCTTATCGGTTTTCTTTTTGTCCTTTTGATGTACAGGCTTGGTAGGACTTCTTTAAAGACTACGGGGTCTACTCCAAAGCTTTTACTTGATAACTCGGATGCGAAATACGCTCCATTTGTAGATGCAACCGGCGCAAAAGAAGGAGCATTACTCGGAGACGTTCAGCATGATCCTTTTCAATCCGGCGGTTTAGGGACGCCTGCTCATGAAAGAGTTGTTTTGGGAGACATTCATAAAGCGACAGGTGGAGTCTTATTTATAGACGAAATAGCAAACTTATCTCCAGAAACTCAGATACAATTGTTAACTGCAATGCAGGAAAAGAAACTTAGTATTACTGGTAGAAGCGAAAGAAGCGCAGGGGCGATGGTGAAAACAAACCCTGTCCCTTGTGATTTTATACTGGTCGGAGCAGGCAATCCAACTACTATGTCTGAGATGAGTCCTGCCTTAAGATCCAGGATAAGAGGATATGGTTATGAGATTTATATGAATGAAACTATGCCGGATACACTCGAAAATAGGGATAAGATTGCAAGGTTTGTTGCTCAGGAAGTAAGCAAGGATAAAAAGATACCTCCTTTTTCAAAAGATGCAGTCATAGAAATATTAAATGAAGCAAGAAGAAAATCAAACAGAAAGGAAGCGCTTACGTTGAAATTGAGGGAATTAGGCGGTACAGTAAGGGTTGCAGGAGACATAGCCGTAGAAAACAAGCATTCAGTAGTTACAAGGGATGATGTAATAAAATCAAAGACATACGCAGGTTCATTTGAGCAGCAGATCGCTACAAGATATATAAAAGAAAAGAAAGATTATGATGTTATACAGATCAAAGGCTCAAGAGTTGGCAGAGTCAACGGTCTGGCGGTAATAGAGAATTCTGATTCAGGATTGATGCTGCCAATAGAAGCAATAGTCACAAAGACGATGAGAAAAGGGGCAGGGGAGATAATCGCCACGGGTAAATTAGGAGAGATAGCTCAAGAAGCCGTGAAGAACGTTTCAGCGATAATAAAGCTTTATGCTAACAAACCTCTGACGGATTATGATATACACATACAATTTTTGCAGGCTTATTCCGGTGTAGAAGGAGACAGTGCAAGTGTGAGCGTTGCTATAAGTATCCTTTCAGCGCTTTCAAACATACCTATAAAACAGTCGATGGCAATGACAGGTTCATTGTCAATATGGGGTGAAGTGCTACCAGTAGGAGGCGTATCGGCAAAGGTTGAGGCTGCCATAAACGCAGGGATAAAAGAGGTTATAATACCTAGTTCAAATATAGATGATTTAGTTCTCTCAGACCCGAAGGCAATAACGGTGATACCTGCAAGTTCTATAATAGACGTGATAGAACATGCAATGGTCGATAATCCGCAGAAAACCAAGCTTCTTAATTCTATACGCAAATCCTTGAAGATAAGATATGCCAAAAAGTAAGGTCTTCTCGCACGTTTTCGATGAGGAAACTCTGCAAAACGTAAATAAATTACAGGGAGATGGATATATAAGCAATCTCTTGGGCCCAATAGGTACTGGTAAAGAAGCGTATGTATTCTACAGCAGCGACTTTCATGATAGATTCGTCGCTGTGAAGATACACAGGCATAATATAGGTGCTTTCAAAAGTATACCTTCATACATAAAGCTAAGAGGTAAAAGCAGCGGCGGTTTTATAAAGCAGATAAACGACTGGACTAGGTTTGAATATTTTTTTCTTTCGAAAGCTTATAAGTTGGGAGTAAACGTTCCAGAGCCGATACGCTGCTATGAAAATATAATAGTTATGCAGCTGCTTGGAAACGCGGAGAATATCGCTAAAATGGCGATAAAGAACGATGATTTTGATCATGCAGATTGGTATAAAAAAATCATAGATTTTATAATACTCATGGCGAACGAGAAAATGATACACGGCGACCTAAGCCCTTACAATATATTGAACTATAATGGCGAACCTTTCATGATAGACTTCTCACAGTCCCTAAATCTGTCTAATCTTACACTTAATTTTCTTGTTAGAGATATAACAAACATAAATAACTGGTTCCGTTCTTTAGGTTATAAAGACGTTAAAAAAGAAGAAGAGATACTAAATCTGATAAGAACTAAAGATGGACAAATATAAAGCGGTTTACGGCCTTTTAAGGAGGATCCCAAAGGGAAAGGTGACAACCTACAATGAATTGGCATCAAAAGTAAACATAACTCCCAGAGAAGTCGGAAGAATACTCAGCAGGAATGATCATCCTCAGAAGTATCCCTGCTATAAAGTTGTAAGGACTGACGGTAGTTTAGGAGGCTATACTATCAACGGCAAGAACAACGAAAAAACATTAAGTATCAAGATGAAAAAGTTGCTGCGGGATAAAGTTAAAATAAATAATAATAAAGTTGATAGATCTTGCTTTTATCTCTTTGAATAACTTCATTATTGTGAATGGATAAAAATACCCTTAAACCAACTTTCTATAAATAACTTTTTAACTTATTATGTTATTCATTGTTAAAAATTATCGATAAATTTATATAGATAAAATAATATAAATATAATATGGAGAAATGGAAACAAATACTTGTAGATAGACATATATATCAAAAATTAAGCGAATCAAAAGCTGTTCTTAATAAAGAAGAAGGAGCAAAATTAAGTTTTTCAGATGTGATGCTAAAGTTGATGGGTGCAAACCTCTATTTATATTCTTTAGATAAAGAAATAAGAGACTATATATCGGCTTATCTAAATGAACTTATTCGTGATAAACAAGTGGAGGGAGTTATGCTTTTCGGTTCAATTGTCAAGGGTAATTGGAATAAATACAGTGACATTGATTTTTTTATCGTTGTAAACAGTGATCCTTTAAAGTATCTGCACAGAACAAACGAGATAGACCAAAAGTTAGAAAGTTTGCAGAATAAACTATTTGAAAAAGGACTTAGTTTGTACGTTAGTCCCTTGATAATAAACAGAGAGAACCTCAATGAATTCAGACAGATTTATTTAGAGATATTTAAGTATGGGGTAATTTTGTACGAGAAAGACGGAACGATGACAAATTTCATAGAGAACATCAGAAAAAATATAAAACAGGAAACAATAGAAGTTAACGGAGAATTAATTTCAATGTGGAAAAGAAAGAAGAATTAGATGCTTTAGAAGACGCACAAAGATGGCTCAAAACTGCGGAGCTAACCGGCAAGTCAGGAAACTATAACATAGGGTTATATTCTATTGAAATGTCGGTAGAAATAGCTTTGAAGGCCGTGTTGATCTCTTTGCAAGTGAATTATCCTAAAACACACGATATAATCGCTATTTTAGTCAATGCAGTTAAAGAAAAGAAGGGACATGTCCCTCAGGAGTTTATACAGCAGGAACCCTTCATAATTCGTACTTTTGAGGAATTATTAAAAATGAGAGGTCCAGCAGGATATACCTTTAGCTCTAATATAA
>JABEBX010022470.1_pt1 | contig 17575 bp, 16 predicted proteins | sample 7245971 | NCBI WGS metagenome assembly JABEBX01 (sample SAMN14506365, study PRJNA622280) | hot springs metagenome | biome: hot spring [ENVO:00000051]|acidic hot spring [ENVO:00002120]; feature: spring [ENVO:00000027]|sediment [ENVO:00002007]; material: sediment environment [ENVO:01001048]... | reverse complement strand
GGAGATTTTGAAAAAGCCAAAGCGTTGCATCACAAAATGTACCCATTGCATCAAATAATGTTTATTGAAACAAACCCTATACCGGTTAAAACAGCCCTTGCCCTAATGGGTCTTGTTGAGGAAGAATTTAGGTTGCCTTTGTGCAAAATGTCCAGTGCAAATAAAGAAAAATTAAAGGCTATGCTCAAAGAGTATGAGTTTTTGGCTTAGGAGCAACTCATGATAAAGCTTGTTGTGTGTGGTATTTGCGGTAAAATGGGCAAAAGGATTGCCACGCTTGCACTTGAGAGCGGACAGTTTGAGCTTGTTGGCGCAACCGAAGCAAACGCTCATTGTATCGGCAAAGATATAGGCGAGGCCTTGGGCATATCCCCTATTAATATCAAAGTAAGCGCTGAATTATCAGATTGCATTGATAAAGCTGATTGTATTATTGATTTTACGCATTGTAGTGCAACGCTAAAACATGCTAAACTGGCATATGAATATAAAAAACCCATTGTTATTGGGACAACGGGTTGTGATAGCTCATCAATTGAACAGATTAAGCAGTTTGCTAGTAAGTGCCCTATTGTTATGGCGCCAAACATGAGTTTAGGTGTAAATGTACTAGCAGAGATTGTAAAACAGGTAGCGCAGTATTTAGGTAGTGATTTTGATGTAGAGATTGTTGAAATGCATCATAGGGCAAAGAAAGATGCACCAAGCGGCACAGCTTTAAAATTGGGCCAAAAAGTAGCTGAAGGCTTAGGCATTGATTTTGCACAAAACGCTAAGTTTTGTCGTCAAGGCGATGCACCGCGCCAAAAAAATGAAATTGGCATCATGGCACTTAGAGGTGGTGATGTAGTAGGCGAGCATACTGTAATTTTTGCTGGCGATGCAGAGCGTATAGAAATTACTCACAAAGCATCATCGCGCGACGTTTTTGCAAAAGGAGCACTAAAAGCAGCATTATGGGTGGTTAATCAAAAAAGTGGTTTTTATGATATGAATGATGTTTTAGGCATAAAATGAGCATTCCATTTGATAAATTCAAAGAACATTGTGCGATTTTTGGAGTGTATAATATAAAAGAAGCGTCGAATTACGTGTATTTAGGTTTGCACGCTTTGCAACACAGGGGTCAAGAAGGTTGTGGGATCGTTACAAGAGACAAAGGTGTATTTTATAAAAAACGCTCGCGCGGTTTAGTCTTAGAGGCATTTGACAAAACTGACATTGAAAGCCTAAAAGGCGAGATTGGCATTGGTCACAATAGGTATTCAACAAGCGGCGATTCGTCAATAGTTAATTTGCAACCACTAACTGCAAGCTTTGATTTAGGTGATATCGCAATTGCACATAATGGTAACATTGTAAATGCCTTTGAGATAAGACAAAGACTTATAAACGATGGTGCTATATTTAGCTCTAGTAGTGATACAGAGGTTATAATTCATTTAATCGCAAGACAAAAAGGGTCATTTGATCAAAGGCTCGTTTTAGCGCTTGAGCAGTTAAAAGGCGCTTTTTCGCTTGTTATATTATTTAACGAAACATTGTATGCTATAAAAGATCCATGGGGATTTAGGCCGCTTGCTATGGGAGAATTAAATGATTCGGTATGTTTTGCAAGTGAGACTTGTGCGTTTGATTTAATTGGCGCAAAGTTTATTAGAGAGCTTGATAGCGGAGAAATTGTCAAAGTTGACAAATATGGTGTGAACTCTTTTAAGCCATTTAAAAAAGAAAATTCCTATAGGTGTGTGTTTGAGTACATATACTTTGCAAGGCCAGATTCTTACCTTTGGGATAATCACGTGTATGAAATTAGAAAAAAAATCGGCCAGCAATTAGCTTTAAAATCCAAAGTTGATGCGGATATTGTTATAGCTGTACCTGATTCTGGTATGCCAGCAGCCATTGGATATGCTCAAGCGTCTGGTTTACCATTTGAAATTGGCATTATCCGAAATCACTATGTGGGCAGAACATTCATAGAGCCAACCGATTCCATTAGACATTTTGGGGTCAAGTTAAAATTAAACCCTTCTAGCGATGTTTTAAACAATAAACGTGTCGTTGTTGTAGATGATTCAATTGTGAGAGGTACAACGAGCAGACGTATTGTCAAAATGATAAGAAATGCTGGTGCAAAAGAGGTGCATTTGCGCATAGCAAGCCCCCCTGTCACACACCCGTGCTTTTATGGCATTGATACACCAACAAAAGCTGAGCTTATTGCATCTAGTCATACAATTGAAGAAATTACAAAATATGCTACAGCGGATTCTGTTGAATATATTTCTGTTGAGGATTTGGAATCGATAGTAGGTAAAAATAACTATTGTTATGCTTGTTTTACGGGAAACTACCCGATAAGCTTTGAGTGAAGGCAACATTATGAAATTTTTATTATTGTTGTTGGGTTTTGTGTTTTTTTTAAATTCTTGTGCAAGTGTGCCAAAACCGCAAGAGGAAGCTCCCAAAGTATCATCTGTTGCAACAGGTATTTTTAAAGCCCAAACAAAATCTCGACACATAGATGGGTTTTTTAGGATATCGAAAGAACAATCTGTGATTGATATTTCAAGCCCTTTAGGGTTTGCACTATATGGCATATTTGTAAATGGTAATAATATTTATGTAAAGGATTATATGAGCGGTGTTAAATTTACAAATAGCGATTTGGAAAAACTCAATATACCAAAAAAAGATAATATATTTTTATATGAAGACAGCTTAGTGTATTTTACGCAGAATTTTTTTTCAATATGCCAAACAAACCACAATCAAAATATTCGAATTATTGAATGCAAAAGCGTTTCCAATTATCAAGTACCAAAAATTGTTGAGTTTGTAAATAAAGATGATTTATTAACATTGACATTAGATAAAATAAATATAGCTTCACAAAACCAGTTAAAACAATAAATTTGGAGGTGCGGCTATGGTGCACTATTCGACATTGGGCTTTGTAAACACAAAAGAGATGTTTAAAAAAGCTTTTGAAGGCGGTTATGCTGTGCCAGCGTACAATTTTAACAACATGGAGCAATTACAGGCAATAATTGTAGCGTGTGTCAATACGCAATCGCCTGTTATTTTGCAGGTTTCAAAAGGTGCAAGAAATTATGCAAACCAGACATTGCTTAGATGGATGGGCCAAGGTGCCGTTGAGTTTATGAAAGAGCTTGCAGCTCAAAAAGGTTTAAAGGAAATACCTATTTGTTTGCATCTTGACCATGGCGACAGTTTTGAGCTATGCAAAAGCTGTATTGATCTTGGTTTTTCATCTGTAATGATAGATGGTTCTCACTTGCCATACGATGAGAATGTAGCTTTAACAAAACAGGTTGTTGAGTATGCGCATCAGTTTGACGTAAGTGTGGAAGGTGAGCTTGGTGTATTAGCTGGCATTGAAGAAGATGTATCTTCAAGCAAACATATATATACAAACCCAGACGATGTTGAAGATTTTGTTGAAAAAACGGGCGTAGATTCTTTGGCGATAGCTATTGGCACAAGTCATGGAGCTTACAAATTTAAAGTTGAGAAAGGTAAAGAGCCACCGCCATTAAGGTTTGATATATTGGAAGAAATTGAAAAGCGCATACATGGTTTTCCTATTGTGCTTCATGGTGCTTCAAGTGTATTGAAAGAGTATGTTGATATGATTAATATGTACGGTGGCAAATTAGAAGATGCAATTGGCGTAAGCGAAGATCAATTGAGAAAAGCCGCAAAAATGGCTGTTTGCAAAATCAATATTGATACAGATGGAAGGCTTGTTATGACAGCAAAAATAAGGGAGTTTTTTGCAAAGAACCCATCTGAGTTCGATCCAAGAAAGTATTTAGGGCCGGCAAGGGACGAGCTTATAAAAATGTATGAGAGAAAAAACAAAGAAGTGCTTGGAAGCGCTTTTAAGGTGTAAAGATGAATAACATAAAGTACTCCTTTAGCGAAGATTTTGCAAAGCCTATTACAGATACGAGCGTAAATTACGCTTTTTCACAAAATTTGTGCAAAGTTGATATAAAATCCATAACAGAATATACGCAAACATTGCAAGCAAAAAATTTTGTACAAGTTGGCATTGGCGGCTCAGCGCTAGCTGCAAGCGCCGCCTTGAGCTTTTTGCAAACATCAGTTTCATCCAAAAGGTACTTTTGTTTGGATAATATTGACCCCCAAAGACTCAGAGATGTTTTAGAGTTAGACCCAAAAGAGACTGTTTTCCATGTTGTTTCGAAATCTGGTTCAACAATTGAGACTATATCGCAATTGTTTATCATAAAGCAACACATTAAAAACCCCCATATCGTCATAAGCACAGACGATAGGGATACATTCTTGCGCCAGTTTGGCATTGAAAACAATTATAAGATATTTGATATACCAACAAACGTTGGTGGCAGATACAGCGCGTTTACAAGTGTTGCTTTGTTTCCAATGGCTTTTTTTGGCTACGATATAGCTTCCTACATAGAAGGGGCAAAAGAAGCTGTGCGAAAAGTGCGCGATAAGTGGGGCTTTCCAATAGACCTTGCAAATTTTGTTGTGTCTTTATACGATAGATGCAAGGTATTTGTGATGTTTGCATACAAAGATAGGTTATATAGCATTGCAGATTGGTTTAGGCAACTATGGGCAGAAAGTTTGGGCAAAAATGGTTTAGGCCAAACGCCTGTTAAAGCGCTTGGCACAACAGACCAACACTCCCAATTACAATTGTACCAAGAAGGCATAAAAGACAAAATCGTTGCATTTTTAGATACAATAAGCCCTATTGATTTTACAATACAGACAGCTAGCGAACCATTTGGGTATTTAAAAGGAAAATCTATTGCGCAGATAATGGAAATTGAAAAGCAATCTACAAAAAAGGCTCTATCTCAAGCCAACGTTCCCACTATAGAAATATTTTTAGAAAAAATTGACGAGTTTACACTGGGTGCGTTTTTTTGCTCATTGATGATTACAACGGCAAAAGTGGGCGAGTTTTGGAAAATAAACCCATTTGACCAACCAGGCGTCGAGCTTGGCAAAAAATACGCAAAAGAAAGGTTGTTAAATGATTAGTTATTCAACACGTATTTACTATGATGATACCGATGCTGGCGGTGTAATGTATTACGCTAATTATTTAAAACTATGCGAACGAGCCAAGCAAGAGTTTTTTTTAAAACATGGTATAGACTTATTTAAGCTTCACAATGAAGGTATTATGCTTGTTGTATCACATGTTGATGCGCATTACAAAAAACCTATTTATTTAGGCGACTTTGTTGATGTAGATGTTGAGATTGTACAGATGAAAAATGCGAGTCTAATTCTCAAATTTTTATTGATAAGTTCAAATACTGTATGTTCAGAAATTAACATTTTATCCGCATGCGTAAAAGATTTAAAACCTGTGAAACTGCCGGCAACATTTAGGGTATTGTATGAAAAATAGCTTAGGACAATCAGATATTTGTATTATTACAGGAACAGGCATAAATATTGAGTTTAATACTTTTAAAAAAGTAGAAACAATAGACTATAGTGAGTTTAATTTACCAAAACCTACTACGCTATCGCATAAGGGTTATTTTGAGATATACGAAAATAGTTTATTAAGGGTTATTGTAGCAAATGGACGCTTTCATTATTATGAAGGCCTAAATAATGCCCAATTAAGAGCTTTGCCAGAGCTTTTGTGCGAAACCAAACCAAAGCTTTTGATTTTAACAAATTCAGCGGGCGGTTTAAACCCATTTTTTAAACAATCAGACTTAATGATTATAAGAGACCATATAAATCTTACAAACGCAAATCCTTTGATTGGTATTAATTCTGATAATAAATTTGTTGATATGGTTGATGCATACAACCCGGTTTATATTGAAAAATTAAAAGAAAGCGCACTTAAACTATCAATAGGACTAAAAGAAGGTGTTTATGTGGGCATTAGTGGACCATCACTTGAAACACCAGCAGAAACACGATTTTTACGACTCATTGGGGCTGATTGTGTAGCTATGAGTCTGATAAATGAAACGATAACGGCAAGATTTTTTGGTATAGATGTACTTGGGATATCTATCATTACAAATGTAAATAAACCTGATTGCATGGGGAAAATCCCCATAGAAGAAGTAAAACGCCAAGCAAATATTGCTTCAAAAAAATTATCAACACTCTTGGAGGATTTCTTAATCAATAATGATTTTAATTAAAAATGCTATTAATTTGGATGGTTTTAGAACATCTATACTCATTGAATCCAATAGGATAGCGAAAGTCCAAAGCGATTTAAAAATGGATTTGCCAAGTGATACTGTAGTCATTGATGCAAGCGATAAATTGGCAATATCTGGCTTTTTTAATGCCCATACGCACGCTGCTATGACGCTATTTAGAGGCTATCAAGATGATTTGGCTTTGCAAGATTGGCTAAGCAAAATTTTTAAGCTTGAAGCACGCTATGTTAACAAAGAGATGGTTTATTGGTGTTCAAAATTGGCGTGTTTAGAAATGATATCATCTGGTACAACAGGTTTTATGGATATGTATTTTTTTGAAGACGAGGTAGCCCAAAGCGCACTTGATGCAGGAATGCGTGTAGTTATTGGTGAAGGTTTGCTATCGTTTGAGACGCAATTTTGTGAAAGCTTTGAAAAAGGTTTAGAAAAAACATTTTTGTTAAAGGAAAAATACAAAGACAATTCAAAAGTAAAAGTTGCGTTTGCGCCACATTCTCTTTACACAGTAGAGCCCAAAGATTTAGAGTTGCTTTCAAGCACTATCAATGAAGATGATTATATACACATACACTTAGCAGAAAATATTACCGAGGTTAATACAATTGTATCAAAATTTGGCAAACATCCATCTTATGTGTTGGCCGATTTTGGTTTGCTAAATAAAAATACATACTTGGCGCATTGTGTACATTTAACTGATTCAGAAATAGAACTTATATCAAAACACGGCGCACATGTTATTCACAACCCGCAGAGTAATTTAAAACTATCAAGCGGTATAAGTAGCGTATGTAAGATGATTCAAAATGGCATTAGTGTAAATTTAGGCACAGATGGTTGCGCAAGTAACAATAACCTTGATATAATAGAAGAACTAAGGGTTGCAGCATTGTTACAAAAACTCTTTAATCCTTCTTATATGAGCGCAAAAACAGCTATTAGAATGGCCCAAAATTTTGGCAATTTTTTTGATGTGGGCTTAAGTGAAAACAAACTAGCAGATATAGTTTTAATTGATCTAAATGATATTGAAGCAATACCTTTATACAATCCAGCCTATTTTTTAGTTTACGCTGCTAATTCAAGAAGCGTTGATACAGTAATTATAGATGGCCACATTATATACAAAAATAAAGAATTTATAAACATCGATGTTAATGAAGTAAAGCAAAAAGTTAAACAAATAGCGAAAAATATTGGAAGCCTGTGATTGTTAAATCTTACGCAAAGATTAATATTGCTTTGTATGTGATTGATAAGAGACCAGATGACTACCATAATATTTTATCACTTATGAGCAAAATTGACTTCTTTGACTACATAGAAATTAAGCCTTCTTTTACACTGTCAGTATCTACAAACATTGATAGTCTAAATAATGAATCTAATTTGGCTTATATAGCGGCAAAAACCTTTTTTACTGAAGCAAACATAAAAGACAGTGTTAAAATAGATATAGAAAAGCATATACCTATTCAGGCGGGACTTGGAGGTGGAAGCTCCAATGCGGCATACGTTATTTTAGCGCTAAATAAAATGTACGATTATGTTTTAGGTTTTGATACACTGCTTAGTATAGCATCAAAGATTGGGAGCGATTGCCCTTTCTTTTTGTATGAAAATGCCGCTATAGTTTGTGAAAAAGGCAATAAAGTATATCCGCTTGATTTTTCACTCAATCCAGAAAAATTAATTATCGTAAAGCCACTTATTGGTGTTAGTACAAAATTAGCTTACAGCAATTTAATATTGACAAAACGCATGTTTGTTAATAAAATGGCTTTGGTGGAGAGATTAAAAAAAGATGGATTGTTGGCTGTTATGCACAATGATTTAGAAAGCAGCGTTTTTAAGTTATATCCAAGATTAGAAACAATAAAACGTAGCATGGTAAATATTGCACACAATGGTTTATTGTGTGGAAGTGGATCAAGCATATTTGCTTTTGCTGATGAACCCACACAAAATGATATTATTTCTCAATTAGACAATGATTATTTTTTTAAAACAACAACAATTTTAAATAACGAGGGAAGGTTTTTGTATGAACATTACAGAAGTTAAAATCAGCCCAGTGACTGGCGATGAGAAGCTCAAGGCATTTGCAACCGTGACATTTGATGATTGTTTTCTGGTAAGAGATCTAAAAATTATTAACGGTAAAAAAGGATATTTTGTGGCTATGCCAAGCAGAAAAATGAAAGATGGCACTTTTAAGGATATCGCGCATCCATTAAATAACGCCATGAGACAACAGTTAGAAGCTAAAGTTTTAGAACAGTACAATCAATCTATAGAAAGCGCAAAAACTCAAAGCTAATTAAGTAATTTTTTAAATTAATAAATATTTGGGGTGTAGCCAAGCGGTAAGGCAGGGGACTTTGGATCCCCGATTCGGAGGTTCGAATCCTCCCACCCCAGCCATTAGAAGTTTATTGTAACCTTATGTTAGGCAAGGGTTATCAATAATAAACACATAAAGTCTAAAAAAACAAATTTTTTAGATATTATCTTCGATATTATAATACGGTATTATAAACTATTAGAAGTGCTACTTTTAGAAAATTGTATTTATGATTAATTTTTTTGCAAAAAAGATTGATTGCATGCGGATAAATACAAACAGATAGACATTAGTAATTGTCAAACTTTTATATAATCAATAAACATATTTTGTTAGCGTAATTAACTAATCAATGTTATTTATATATTCTTCAACCAATGTTGACATTGTAAATATTTCATCTTCGGTTATTTCCTCAAAACCAATAAAACCTATATCTAACAATAGCTTTTGAGGAAAACTAGATATGGCAGTTTTAATCGTCTCTATTTTATCGGTTAATTTGGGAGATATACAAAAAGCATGAAAGACAAAACCATCTTCGGATTTATCAATAACATTTAACTGATTTTTTAGTATATTTGTGGAGTTGTCATATACTTCATTGAATATAAAACCTAACTCAGCTTTGTTTTGCAATAAATCTCTCATTACATTTTGGTAGTTGCCAGTATAAATAAAGTTGCATTTGGATAAATTAATCTCAGCTTTTTCAAGCAAAAAAATTCCTGTCATATGCACAAGAGTTTTTTCATGCGCTGATAAAATGTTGATTTTGCCTGGTAGTTCACTATAACTTCTAAATTTTCCCGAACACAGCAAAACTTCATCAAAATGGTTTACAGGCTTCATTACTGGAATAAATTGAAGTGTATTCATATAGGTAACCCAATCGTAACCATTAGCATAAACTATATCAATTTCACCTGTCATTACAGCATCTCTGCATGCATCAAAATTGTTAAAATAAATAAATTTTATTTTATCACCTAGTATTTTTTGCAAATAAGAGCTAACCAAAAACCAACCAGGTAAATTTTTACCAGAATAATTTGGGTCTACGCTAAATGTTATCACATTAACCTCTAAATATTAAAATCTACCTCAATTTCACCTAAAATATTTAAATGAATATTAAATGCTTTCATATATTTCATTGCTGTCATCATTGAACCTTTAAATTTTAACTTTCTGCTCATTAGAGCCATTTTTCCCGATAGCTCTGAATTTAAAATTTTTTTCCAATTATCAAGAGTAGCCCACATTTCGAAATCACATGGCCTGTTATCCCAAACATCTGCAGTTATAATTTTACCAGCTTCACATACCATCATAACGCTTGATATATCTGGTCTATCTTCAATGTAGTATCTCCAGCATGCGCTGAAATTTTTCAAGTCTTGTTGAATTATTTTGTTGTTTGTGTTACACTGATTTGCTACTAGCTTAATCCATTCTGCACTCATAAATTTATGATTCATAAACCGCCTCACAAATAAATTAGTTATTATATAATTATATAATATAAAAACAATTTTGCAACATTTAATTGCATTGAAAAAAATTTATTTACCGCAATTTTTATAAAAACAAATGCATTGGTTGTCAAATTAATAATGACAATAGTAATATTTTGAAGAACTTTTTGTTGTGCGATAATAGTTCAAAAATCTGTAAAGATTTTTAATCGCATCATAAATTTTATTTGCTCTCACATTTTAAATTGAAGAAGCAAATTACTAAAAGAGTGGGGAATTTATAAGCTAGCTATTTTGGTGAGGGGTTTATCGCGGCTTTGGCAGCTGGTTTGTTAGAAATAACAAAAAGGTTGGAAATGGCAACCAGAATTCACACCCTTTTGGAAAATAGAATTCCTATGTACATTTAGACGGCTTTAACCTCCTTTTTATTTGATAGTCTGTAAGATTCACCTTCAAGTGTAAAAATATGGGCATGGTGCAGTAATCTGTCCAGCATAGCTGTTGTCATAATCTCATCACCCATCATTTCTGCCCATACAGCAAAAGACTTATTAGATGTAATAATAATTGACTGTTTCTCATACATTTCACTGACGAGATTAAAAAACAGATTTGCCTCTTTTCTTTCTATGGGAGTGTAGCCTATCTCGTCAATGATTAAGAGGTCGCTTTTTAGTATTGTGCTTAACCTGAATCCGGATGTTCTCTGCAAATCCGCTGTTTTTAGAATCTTCATCAGGTTTGATATCTTCTCAAAGCAAACAGAATATCCCTTTTCAATAGCCTCAAAACCAAGAGCTATTGCAAGGTGAGTTTTCCCAAGACCTGGAGGTCCAAAGAATAGTATATTTTCCTTCTTATCAATCCAGGCAAAATCAAGCAGCTGTGATATTCTGCTTTTTGCAATGCCTTTAACCCTCCCGAATTCAAATTCCTCAATGCTTTTCTTTATAGGGAAATGTGCTGCTGTAATACTCCGTCTATATTTCCTTTGAGCCTTATCCTCTAACTCTGTATCTAGAACCTGATGCAGAAAGCTCAGATATGACTGCCTCTGCGTTTCAGCCTCTGTAATGAGCTCATCAATTGAATTTGCCACACCAAGCAGTTTCAATGTCTGCAGCTTTCTTAAAACCTCTTTGTATGCTTTCATACGCTAGCTCCTGTGTTAACAAGAAAAGTCTCATATGAAGCTATGGGTCTTTTTTGGACGTTTAGATAAGCTGATTTGTTCGTTACTAGGCGAACTTCTTTTGGATTATTTAAATCTCGTTCTTCTTCATCCTTATTTATCATATACATATAGGTGTCATATAATTTTTTCATACCGTAGGTTTTATTCTCAATACAGTAGCCTACAGCCGCTTTAAAGGTTTCGTCTGTTTCTTTTATTTCTGCAAACTTATTTAGAGCAAGGGCATATTGGTCTCTTCTATATCTTTGATAGGCTTTGGTCGTGTATTCTACAAACGACCTCCACTGCTTATTGTTAAAAAGTTTCAATACTTCTTCCTCAAGATTATTCAACGGTAGTGATTTATATCTAAAATGCTCCCTTTTTACGACCTTCTTTATGCTGCCTTTGGGTATTTTATGTTTGGCTATCTCTTTTTGAGTTATAACATCGAAGATAAATATCTCATCATCTGTTTTATAGAATTCGACCTTTTTTGCTCTGTATTCTATTGGAACAGAATACTCCTTGAGCTCAATCATTATACAGCTCTTGTCAGATACGCTCCTTTCTTCTCTTCCAAGGTAGCTTGTTTTGCGATATATGGAGTTTTTGAGAGGTTTTAAATATTTACGCTCCTCGTAAATAGCGACAAGCGGTACTTTTTTTGTGGCTTGAGATATCTTACCGTTTGCCCTGCGGTATAACCACTGGCCTAAGGATTCATTTGCCTCTTTTAGTGTTTCAAAGTCCCTTACTGATAGGAAATTGTATTTTACATATTTAATCAGGTTTTCTATCTTCCCCTTACTTTCAGGGTCAGCTTTTCTACATACATACATCTTTATATTCATTTCTTTTATGAAAGAATCAAAAGATTTAGTGTAGATTATCTCTCCATAATTCTCTTTTGACACCATAAGAGAATCCTGGTCTATCACTAACTGCTCTGCATAGCCTTCAAAATAGTCAAAAGCATCCAAAAGATGCATTATTACATCCATTGTCTTAAACGGCGTGTCTTGAAACGCAATATATTTGTACCTGCTGGAGGAGAGCACAAGAGCAAAGATATAGAGCTTAAGTCCGCTTTTTAGTGTATACTCCCCAAAATCCAGCTGCATCTGTTTGCCATATTCAAGCTCTTCCACACTTACATAAAGTCTTTTCTTTGCCTTGTATTCAAGCTCATTGCTTCTTTCCAAGAAGTGTATGTAATTTCTCAATGATTTTTCACCGCCAGGGAGCTTTTTAAACTTCTCATCAAGATAATCGTATACACCGCTCATATTGAGTTTCTGATAGTTGTTTGATTTATAAATCGATAGTATTTCATCTTTAAAAGAATCAAACAATTTATCTCTTGATAGGGTTTTAAGCTGATACCGATTGTATTCATCAGCTTTCATGTTATAATATTTTCTCACTGTGGCAGGATCAATGTTTAATTTTTTTCCTATTGCCAGCTTCCCGTACCCCTTCTTTTTAAGTTCCTGAATTTTTCTAAACATTTTTACATTTACCATCTCATCCTCCCCGTATTTTTCAGGAGGATTATACGGTGAATTTTATTTTCCGATGCTATGTGAATTTAGTTTACCATTTCCAAGACTAGAAGCAACATCACCATAAGTATCATAAAGTCTAATACTTCCCAAAAAATCCAATTTCAAAAAAAATTTGGCAAATAGTAAGACTTAATTCTTTGATGCTAAAATTTGGTAGTGATTAACTGTTTTATGACGATTAATTATTTATTTTTATTCTAATACTTAGTTTACAAATCCAGTTTGTAGTTGATAGCTACTACTTAAGTTTTTTTTGACAAGCAAGATTTTTTTGTTAGAATAGCAAAATGAGATAGATTGAGAGAATTTTGACAATTTAGTGAATTATCAAAAACTCTCTTAATATCCAAGCTCTTTTAAAAGAAAATAGCGTTTTTTTATTACAAATTTGACTGCAAAGTTTTTGTTGTTAAATCAATAAAAACGTTATGTCTAATAAAATAGTGTCAATTATAAAAATGCTGTCGGTATAACCTTTATTGAGGTTGACTGTTGCAGTCTTTCCCGTTTTTGTTGGGAATTACGACTATAAAAACTTTCGAATTATTCCTTGCTTTTTTGATATAAAGCAGTTGAAATTACAAGTAAAATTTAGTACAATAAATTTAGAAAAGTAAATCGCCTAAAAGATACGATAGGATTGGTAGTTTAATGAAGGTTGCAATAACTGCAGATGTTCATCTTAAAACAAAAATAGAGACTCCAGAAAGATACAATGCCTTAGAAAGCATTTTTTTACTAATAAAAGATAGAGGCATAACAAATTTAATTATTGCTGGCGATTTGTTTGATAAGGATTTTTCAAATTATAATGATTTTGATATGCTATGCAAACAATACCCATCAGTTAGAATAATGGTCATTCCTGGAAACCATGATTATCAAATTGAAAATAGATTCTTTACATCTCCAAACATAGAAATCATTGACAATGTATGTATTAAAGAGCTAGACAACCTTACTGCCGTTTTTGTCCCTTATGATCCAATAAAATCATCAATAGATGAAGCTGTTTTGGAGTATAAAGAAAAATTGCCAAAAAGATGGATTATTATTGGACATGGAGACTTCATAACAGGCAAAAGAGAATCAAATCCGTATGAGTTAGGGCTATATATGCCAATAACGACTCAATTTATCAATAGCTTCAACCCTTTAAAAGTATTTTTAGGCCATATACACAAACCCTCTAATTTTGGAAGGGTAATCTATCCTGGCTCTCCCTGTGGATTAGATATTACTGAAACAGGCAAAAGAAGATTTATCATATACGACACAAACCTGGATTCTCTTGAAGAAGTATTCGCTACTACAGAAAAGATTTATTTTAATGAGTCAATTATGGTTTTTCCCTTTGAAGAATCCATTCAATTCTTAAAGAAAAAAATTAGAGAAATGATTGATAGATGGGGTTTGAATGACGATGAGTTAAAAAAGGCAACACTGCGTTTGTCTTTAAAAGGGTATGTCACAGATTTAAAAGAAACAGAAAATAATATAATAGATATTATCTCGTCCTATGGTATCAAACTCTATGAAGATGGCCTAGATTTATCATCCATAAAGGTATTAAATGAATCCGAAGAAGACAGAATTTACATTCTCCAAAAAGTAAAAGAAAAAATAGAAGAACTGGATTTTAGCAAACTTTCTGTTTCAAAAGAAAAGATCATAGAGCAATCTATGCAACTAATTTTTGGACAATAAAATGCCAATAAGAATAGAAAAAATATCAATTCAAAAATGCGGACCGCTAAGTAATCTAAGTTTAAACCTATCAGATATCAATCTCATATATGGCGAAAACGAAAAAGGCAAATCCTATTTAGTCGAATTCATTATCCAAGCGCTATTTAAGTACAAGGATAGATGGAAAAATTCAAGAGTTAGAGATACAGCTCAAGGCAAAATTGTAGTCTCTGGGTTAGAAAGTTCTTTTAAGGAATTTTCACCATCTAACTCCAACAGGGCAAAAAAACTAGAAGACTTTTTAGAAAACCAACAAAATGGCATAGGACCCTATATTTCCAATTTGCTTATTGTAAAAGAAGGCGAAACTGAGATTGTAAGCTATGACGAAAATGATTACGGAATAGATAAAAGCACCTTCAAAGATATCCTTTCTCCAAGAAGAGTCCTTAATGAAATAGACAATAATATTTCTGCTACTATCAAAAGTGCAGAAATTGATAATGGCGAAATAAGTATAAATAAAAGAGGCGAAGGCTCTTTGTACTATGAATTAAATGATAAGGCCCAAAATATTGATTTTTTAATTTCGCAAATAATTAACAAGTATGAACAAGGTGAAATTAAAGATTTACAGATAAAAAAAGAACAACTTGCTAACGAAAAAGAGCTTCTTTTAAAAGCCAAGCGATACAAAGCCTATTGTCTACACAAAGAATTGGAAAATCTCAAAGCAGAAAGAGAAAAAATCCAAGATGCCAAGTTTGAAGAGCTAAAAAACTTAGTTAATGACTATTTTAGATGCGAAAAAGACCATGAAAAACTACTTGCTGAAATAGAATCAATAAAAAGCAAAACCCAAAAGCTTTTAGAGTTAGAAAAAGAAAAAGACACACTTTTAAAAGCAAAAGCTTATGAAGCCTATAGCTTATCAAAAGAAATAAACAAAATTACTCAAGAGCTCAGTAAAATACCCGAAGAAGAGCTTTCCAAATTAGAACAAAATATATCACTATACGCTGAAAAACATTTAGAAAAAGAGGAAAAAGAACACGCCTTTAAACAACTAAAGCAAGAATCCAAAGACTATGAATGGCTCAAATCGGCAAAAACTCTATATGAAAAATTTCTCACTACCCCATTAAATTCAGAAAATAAGCTGCTTTTCTTTATACCTTACGCTATGGTTTTGGTATTAATTGTAAGCATTGTTTTATTTTTAGCTGGGCTTAAAACGATAGGAGTTGTTTTTTCGCTAATATCTGCAGCAACCATATTATTTTATTCCACTAAGATAAAAAGCTTGTTAAAAAATTACAAAAAAGACAAAGAGCTAAAGAGTTTGCAAGATGAATTCTTTAAAAGATTTAGCTACCCACTTGAAAATTTGGCTCAAATTGAAGAAAAACTAAGCGAGCAAGAGCAAAGCTTCCACAAAATTAGCTATTTCAAAGACGAAATAAATAAGCTAACGCTGGAGATGAGCCTATTAAAAAAATTAATTGAAGAATCATTGACACGCATGGGTGTTAATGTAATATCACAAACTCAATGGAATGAAGAATGTGAGAAATTTAAAAAACAAAGAATGATTTTATTCAGCAAATACCAGGAACTTAAAACAAAACTTGAAAAACTAGAAGTTCAAGAGATAGATTATGAATCCAAAGACCCAGGTGTTAAATTTGATAGACAAAAACTTGAGCATATAAACAATGACATTGCGGCATTAAAAGGGTTAAAAGAACAAGAGCAAGAAAAAGAAACTATTCTGCTTGAACTAAAAACAACATTAAAAGAAAACAAAAATAACATAGATAGATTATTTAAAGAAATTTTAGATTATGATGTGGAAGAAATAAATTGGAAATCAAAACTAGATGAGCTTGAAAGAGATAAACAGTCTTTAGAAAGCAAAATTAGGGATATAGAAGGCCAACTTAAAGGGCTAGGCCTAAGCGAGGAAGAGTTTGAAAAAGAAGATCCTAAAAAGATATTCTCTCAAAAAGAATTAAATGATATTGAACAAGAGCTAGTCCGCATAGAAGAAGACATTAAGCTTAAAAGTGAAGAAATGTCTAAGCTTAGAGACAAAATAATTCAAGTTACAAGCATTGATTCTACAGCTAATTGGAATGAAATGATAGAAAGTGTTTATACGAAAAAAAATGAAATTACAAAAAATCTCGAAGATATAAAGGCAAAGATTATCTCAGGCATATTGGTCCAAAACACTATACAAGAGTTGCAGCAACAAGAAGATGAAAAACTTATCGCAAAGATAAATTCTTCTGAAATCAAAAACCTCGTCAAAAAAATAACAGGCAGGTACGATACTTTAAGTTTTGATGAAGAGGATACAATTATATCAGATGAGTACAACAGCTTTAAACTAAAAGATTTAAGCACAGGAGCAAAAGAACAGGTAATGATAGCCTTAAGAATCGGCTTTGCAAAAAGCCTTTTAAAAGGACAAAGTGCATTTTTGATACTTGATGATGCCTTCCAGCATTCTGATTACAAAAAAAGGCCTACTTTAGTTAACACCCTTTTTGAACTACTCAAACATAACTGGCAAATAATATACTTTACAATGGATGAGCACATAAGAAGCCTATTTCAACAGACAAGTAAAGCTTTGAATATTGAATTAAATGAGATTAGTTTGTAATGCTAAATTAGAGTCTTTTAGCTTAAGGTTTAAGCATATAGATTCTTAAAAAACCTTTTTACTAAACAAGCTCAAAAATGCTTAACATATTTTAGACGCCTTCTAATATTTTACAAAAAAACATCCGCTTGATGAAATTTAGTAAATGCTATGAATTCAGCTGTTAATCTATGTTCACATAAAACTTGCAAATCCTTGCGTTTTTAATTTATAAACCATTTCAAAAAGTTTATGGACAGTATGCGAATAAGTAGTTTTTATTTTTATGTTGTCATCTAATTTTATAATTTTTTCGTTATTTTCATTTTCAATTTCTGGTCTGTTCAGAATTCCGTGTCATCTCCTATCCAATCACACATCCAAGTATTTATCAAGCCTTCCCTCAAAAATGATAGTCAATTGGGACAGAGTTAAA
>JABEBX010016049.1_pt1 | contig 17600 bp, 14 predicted proteins | sample 7245971 | NCBI WGS metagenome assembly JABEBX01 (sample SAMN14506365, study PRJNA622280) | hot springs metagenome | biome: hot spring [ENVO:00000051]|acidic hot spring [ENVO:00002120]; feature: spring [ENVO:00000027]|sediment [ENVO:00002007]; material: sediment environment [ENVO:01001048]... | reverse complement strand
ACGGCGGGCCTGGGCGCGGATTTCCTGGGGGCTGCCCAGGGCCAGGATCTCCCCCAGGGACATGAGCACCAGGTGGTCGCAGTATTCGGCTTCGTCCATGAAATGGGTGGTGATCATCACGGTTACCCCTCCCTCGGCCAGCGTATTGATGCGGCTCCAGAATTCCCGCCGCGCCAGGGGGTCGACGCCGGAGGTGGGCTCATCGAGGAAGAGGATGGGGGGTTCGTGCATGAGGGCGCAGGCCAGGGCCAGACGCTGTTTGAAACCCAGGGGCAGATCGTCGCCGTTGACGTCGGTGTAGGCGGCGAGTTCGAATTCCGCCATGGCCCAGTCGATGCGCCGCCGCCACTGCGTGCCGCGCAGGCCGTAGGCGCTGGCGAAAAAGCGCAGGTTCTGGGTCACGCTGAGGTTGCCGTAGAGGGAGAATTTCTGGGAAACGTAGCCGATGCGGGCGCGGGCAGCGGCGCCGGCCCGGAGCAGGTCTGCGCCGGCCACCCGTAAGGTCCCGGAGGAAGCGGGTAGCAGGCCGCAGAGCATGCGGAAGGTGGTGGTCTTGCCGGCACCATTGGCGCCGAGGAGGCCGAAGATTTCTCCGGCCTTGACGGTAAAGCTGATGCCTTTGACGGCCTCGAAATGCCCGAAGAAACGGCGCAGTTCGCGCACCTCGATAATGCTTTCCCCATCCGGATCCTTGGCGTCGGCTGTGGTTGGGACCTCCAGATGATCGCCGGCCGGCGTGGGCGCCGCCACGGGGCCCGAGCGCAAGAGGGTAACGAAGGCATCTTCAAAGCGGGGAGGCACCCCTTGCCAGTGTTCCCCATCCTGGGAGATGGGGGCGCTCTCCTGGCAAACCACCCGCACCCCTTCGGCCTGGATGGTGGCGTCCACGATCCCTGGCCGTTGCGCCAGGCGGGCCTGGAGCTGGCGGCGGGTGAGGCCCTCGTGCTGGACGAGGTAGCAGTGCCCCGCCATGGGGGCATGGAAATCCGCCGGACTCTTTTGCGCCAGGAGCTTACCCTCATGGAAGAGCAGGATGTCATCGCAGCGCTCCGCCTCGTCCAGGTAGGCGGTGCTGATGAGGATGCTCGTCCCCTTTTCCCGCAAGCCCTGGATGATGCTCCAGAGTTCCCGGCGGGAGATGGGGTCCACGCCGACGGTGGGCTCGTCCAGGAGGAGGACCCGGGGGGCGCGCAGCAGGGCGCAGGCCAGCCCGAGTTTTTGTTTCATGCCTCCGGAGAGGTCCCCCGCCCGCCGTCTGCCGAAGGGGCCGAGGGCCGTCAGGCGCAGGAGTTCCTCGTGACGGGCGGACTTGTTCGCCGCCGACAGCCCTTGGAGATCGCCGTAGAGATCGAGGTTTTCCTGGACTGTCAGGTCCTCGTAGAGGCCGAAACGCTGGGGCATGTAGCCGATGCTCTCCTGAATCCGGGCGGCGGCGCGGCGGGTGTCTTCCCCTAGGACCAGGATCCGGCCGGCATCGGGGAGCAAGAGCGCAGCGGCCAGGCGCATGAGGGTGGTCTTGCCGGCGCCGTCGGGGCCGAGGAGGCCGGTGATCCGCCCCGCCTGCACCCGGAGGCTGACTCCCTGCAGAGCCTGGACCGTCGTGGCGCCCCGGCGAAAGCCCTTGTGCACGTCCTCCAGGACCAGTGCGGCGTCGCTCATGGCATCAGTGCGCGCAGGGATGGGCGGGAAGGGATTGGGGCATGTTGTTCCGTAACGGGATCTCGACGGTGACGGGCATGCCCAGGCGCAGGCGGTGCTCGGGGTTGCAGGCATAGACCCGCACGCGATAGCTCAGCTCCGTCCGCAGTTCGGTGGTTTCCACGGTCTTGGGGGTGAACTCGGCGGTGGGGGAGATGAAGCCGACCCAGCCCGGGAAGCGTTTGCCCGGAAAGGAATCGCTTTCGATCCAGGCCTTCATCCCCAGACGCACCTGCCCCAAGGATTTCTCCGGCAGATAGGCGCGTACCCAGACCGGGTTATCCAATGCCAGGGTGAAAACGGGGGTTTGCGGGTTGACCATATCGCCCGGTTCGAGGATGCGGTCCTGCACGACGCCCTCTGCGGGGGCGTAGAGTTTGTTGTCGACGAGCTCCCGCTGGGCCAGGGACAGGGCGGCTTGGTCGGCCTGCAGTTGATGGCGGGCGGCGGCGATGTCCTCCTTGCGCGGCCCCTTGATGGCCAGGATGAGGGCCTGCTGGGCGTGATCGAGATTGGCGCGGGCGGTCTTCAGGGCGGCGGCGGCATTGTCGAGGCTTTGCTTGGGCACGTATTGCTCGGCGGCCAGGGTCTGCTGGCGTTGCCAGGTGATCTCGGCATTGCTCAAGGTGGCTTGGGCAGACGCGACATCGGCGCGGGCCTCGGCAATCTCCTCGGGGCGGGAACCCGCCAGCAAACGGGCCAGGACCTGTTCCTGGGCGGCTACCTGCCCCTGGTCCTTGGCCACGGCGTCCTGGAAGCGCACGGGATCCAGTTCGGCCAGGAGCTGGCCCTTGTGCACCCGGTCGCCCTCCTGCACCCGGAGGTCCAGGATGCGGCCGTCGTCATTGAAGGCGGCTTGTACCTGGCGGATGTCGATATTGCCATAGATCGTGACGACATCGCTGGGGGCGCGGGAGCGGGTGAGCCAGTAGGCTGCCCCGGCGCCGATGGCCAGCACCAGGATCACCGCCAGCGCACGTTTTTTTTTGGAAATGACCATGTCTCTGTTCTCCGATGGGATGGCGCCAGGTTTTCAGGAGTGTCCGTCCTTGCTCAGCAAGGCGTTGATGGACTCCAGATCCGCCGCCGTCAGCACCCCCGCCGCAGCCTTGAGCTGCACCCGGGCCACCACCTGGTTGTACAGGGCGACATTGTAGTCCTGCTCGGCACGGATATAGTCCGTGGCCGTGTTGAGGAGGTCGATGATGGAGCGCGTGCCCACTTCATAGCCCTTGCGGGTGCCTTCTAGGGAGACCTTGGCCGAGGCCACCGTTTCCTTGGCGGCATGGAGTTGGGCGACGCTGTCCTGGAGGTTCAAAAAGGCGGTCTGGGTATTGAGGGTGACCTCGTCGCGCAGGTTGGCGAGATGGTCGACGCTGGACTGGGCCTGGGCCTGGGCCTGCTGCACCGAGGCGGAGATGCTGCCGCCCTCGTAGAGGGGCATGGAAAGATTCAGGCTGGCGCCGATCTGATTGAAGTCGACCCCGGGAAAAGGAGAGCCCAATTCGTGCGAGGCGATGCCTTGCAAATCGATCTTGGGCCAGCGCTCGCGGCGGTTGTATTCCACCTGTTCCTGGGCGGTATGCAGTTGTGCCTCGGCCTGATGGAGCAGGGGCTGGCTCTTGAGGGCCATGGTCACCCAGGGCTGGGTCTGGTCCGGCTGGGGGCCCATGGCCTCGAAATGGCCGAGATCCTCCAGAATGCCGACGGGGTGATGGGTGAGGCGCTGCAGGCTGCGCTGGGCCACGGACACCGCATTGCGGGCCTTGATGACATTCGCCTTGGCGGCATCCAGGCTGGCCAAAGCCTCGTTTACGGCGATGATGTCACCGGTGCCGACCTGGAGGTTGGCCTGCGTCTGCCGGTAAATGCTGTCCAGGAGTTTTTCCTGCTTTTCCGCCACCCGGTCCTGGGCCTGGGCCTGGAGGACGTTGAAATAGGCGGTGGCCACCTGGAGGGCGAGCTGCTGTTCGGTATAGGCCAGGGCCGCCTCACTGGCCTGGATGCGGCTGCCGGCTTGCTTGAGGGCGGTGAAGGCCTGGCCGTTGAAGACCGCCTGGGTAAGGCTGACGCTATAGCTGTTGGAGAGATAGCCGGTGGAAATGGGTGCGCCGAAGCCGGTGATACGGGCCGTATTGTCACCCACGCTGGCGGCCGCTCCAAGATGGGGCAGCAAGGCGGAGCGCGCCAGGGGCTTGCCCTGCATTTCGGCCTGCAACTCCGCCCGCGCCTGGGCCAAGGCCGGATCGGTGGCAAAGGCCTGCCGGTAGGCTTCGAGCAGATTGTCGGCCGCCGCCGGACCGGCAAGCAGGGCGGTCAGGGGCAAAAGCTGGCACAAACGTTGGCAGGAGCGGCGCAATGATGGAGTGGGCATGCTTGCTTCCTATATAACGAATTATGAATATGCTATCGACCGATTGGTCGGGAGTCAATGATGGTGGCGGACCGAAGCCCCTCACGGCCCGCTTGGCCGTCGATCAAGCCAGAGGTAGGAGCGGCCCATGGCCGCGAAGCGCCGTGCGCCGGTAGATCGCGGCCATGGGCCGCTCCTACGGGCTGTGTTTCATCATTATAGGGGTTTAGCCCGGGCGCCGCCCGACGATGACGGCGTCATTGCCGAAGCGGTAAATCTCGCTGCCCATGCCTGCTACCGCGAACTGTGCGGCGATTTCCTCGGGCTTGAGGAAGTGATTGCCCTGGACATATTCCGTGAGATTCTGGAAGGCCATGCCGCGCAGGGCGGGGTCGCGCAGGGTGTGGACATCGTCGGGCCAAGCAGGCTCCCAGATGACTGCCGCGCCACCTGGCTTGAGCTGATCACGAAGGATGCGGAATACCGTTTCCTTCTCGTCCCAGACGTGGTGCAAGGCGCGGTTCATGGCGATCAGGTCGGCGGCCTCGTCGAGGTGGAAGGTCTTGATGTCGCCCTGGGCAAAACGCAGGCGCTCGCCCAGACCCGCCGCTGCGGCCTTGGCCCGCGCCTGGGCGATGTTTTCGTCAAAGCCGTCCAGCCCCAGGCCGCGCAAGTGGCTGCAGCGCCCGGTCAGGGCGCGCAGGTACCAGCCATTGCCGCAGCCCAGGTCCACGGCCAGCCCGCCGCGGGCATCCACCTCGGCAAAGATGGGCACGGCCGGGCAGATCGTTTCCTCGAAGGTCTTGCGGAAGTTGGCCTCCAGCATGGCGCCGAACCAGGGGAGAATGGTCTCCCGTTCCCCCAGGACCTTTTCGCCGGGACGCTCGCCGCTGCGCATGAGCCCTGCCGCCCGCTCGGCCATGTGGGCCGAGAGTACCGAGCCCACCGCCAGCGCCATAAGGGTGTCGGGCGCCTCCGGGCGCATGGCGGCACCGCTTTCCGTCAGGGACCAGCGACCGTCGCGCTCGTCCAGCCAGGCAAAGGCAAAGGCCGCCTCGCACCACCGCTGCAGATAACCCGCATCCATCTTGCTGGCGGCAGCGAGGGCCGTGGTGCTGGCTTCGCCCAACTCATGCAAGGCGGTAAAAAGGCCGTTGACCACGCCAATGAAGGCAATATTGAGGGAGAGGGCGCCTTGGGCCTGTTGGCGAAATGTTTGCGGGCTTACCGTCATGTGAATCTCCTTAGAGCAAGTATTTGAATCCGACCAGGGCGAGCACGAGCAAGGTCCCATAGAGGAAGACGCGCTGATTGATGCGCATGTGCAGATGGTTGCCGGCCCAGAGGCCCAGGAGGAGCGGCGGCACCAGCAGGAGAAAACCCAGCGCCAGGGGTACCGTGAGCAAAGCCAGCCCCACATACAGAAAGACGCGCAGGACGTTGTCCGTCAGGGCTATTCCCTGGAAGGTAGCGCGAAAGGCCCGCTTGTCGAGGTGGCGCATCTGCAGATAAGCGACAATGGGCGGCCCGCCGCCGCCGTAGAGGCTGCCGATGATGCCACCAAAGACCCCGAGGGGCACGCCCCAGGGCAAGGAAACCCGGGGCAGGCCTTCGGGCTTCAGGCTCAGCGCATAGACGACATAGGCGAGAATAAAGACGCCGAGAAAACGGGTGAGGTTCTGGGCGTCCGTAGCGGCGAGGATGAAGGAGCCGATGGCCAGGCCTACGATGCTGCCGGGCACCAGCCAGCGCAATTCCGGCCAGCGGATTTCATGGAAGTCGTAGGCCCCGAGCAGTACCGATCCGAGGAGGTCCAGCAGCAGGACCACGGGCACTACTTCCTTGATGGGAAAGAGCAAGGTGAGCAGGGCCACCGAGATCAGCCCGGACCCAAAGCCGATGGTGGCGCGCACATAGAACGCTCCAAAGACGATGACGGTAGCCGGCAGGAGCAGGAGCGGGTGCTCCAGCAAAGCGGTGAGCGATAAAGAGGGGGATAGGACCATACCGACCAGTCTATATGCTTTGTGAAGGGCTTTCCAGGCGAAGGGAAAGGGTAAACGATGGAGGCATGCACAAAAAGGAAAAATCGCCTAATATCCAGCTATGGACATCCCGGAAAAACCGCCGTCTCATGGGACCGGCCGCTTTGCCCTTGACCAAGGTGCACGCCGGCGGGGCCCCAAGCCCCGTTTCCAGCTATGGGGTATGGGGGATTCGGAAGAGACCCGCATTGCGCTGCGGGTTCCGCCGCCGGTTTGGGAGGGTTAGTGTGGCATTGCCCATTCACGATCATAGCAGGTGAAGACCATGATCCATCGGGGAAGATTCGGCATCCTGTTGTTTGCTTGTCTGGCCTGCCTGAATGGCTGCGCCAGTTCTCCCTCGGGCATTTCCTCGAGTACGGCCACCAGCACTGCCGGCGGCGCGCTTCTGGGTGGACTGGCGGGGGCGGTCATCGGCAACCAGACGGGCAGCCCCTTGGCCGGCGCGGCCATCGGCGCCGGTATTGGCGGCGTGGCGGGAGCTGCCCTGGCCCCTCCTAGCCCGCCCAGCGCCCCTTATCCACCTTCGTGCCCGCCCGGTTACACCTGTTATCCCAGTACGCCCGTGCCTGCCTGTCCGGCTGGTTACACCTGTGTCCCCAATGCCCAGTGAGGTTGACCAGATCATGACGACGCCCAGCAACGATACGGAGCAGAATGGCCTTTCCCGGATGCAAGGGGGTGCCGGGTCAAGGCATGGCCGGATCGGCCATGGGCAATGGGCGCAGGGTCTGCTGCTCCTTCTCGGTCTCCTCCTGGCGGCGCTGCTGCCCGTGCCGGCCCTGGCCCAATCATCGGGCCTGCCCCCCATCGACGCCCGGGCCTACATCCTCATGAATGCCAATACCGGCGAGATCATCGCCGCCAAGAATGCCTACAGTCCCTACCCCATCGCCAGCATCACCAAGCTCATGACCCTCTATCTGCTCTTTCAGGCGATCCAGTCCGGACATCTGCAATTGCAGCAGCGCTTTCGACCGAGCTTTACGGCTTTGCACACCGGCGGCTCCAGCATGTTCATGCACCCCGGTTTGGCCTTCAGCGTGGAGCAGATGATCCTGGGGATGACGGTGCCTTCGGGCAATGACGCGGCGGTAGAGGCGGCGGGACTGGTGGCGGGCAGCGTGCCGCGTTTCGTGCAGGAGATGAACCGGACGGCCCGGCAGTTGGGCATGCTCTCCAGCACCTTCTATGATCCTGACGGCCTGCCTCACCCCAACAATACCGCCAGTCCCTATGACATCGCCGTCCTCAGCCGCGCCATCATGACCCAGTTCCCGCAATTCATGTCTTTTTTCGATCATGAGCATTTTACCTACGCCGGTATTACCAGTCCCAACCCCAACCTCCTGGTGGGCCGCGTGCCCTTCATCACCGGCATGAAGAGCGGCTATACCGATGCCGCCGGCCACTGCCTGGTGGCCACGGGTAGCCAGAACGGCGTGAGCCTTATCGCCGTGGTCCTCGGCGTGCCGTCCTTCCGCGATGAAGGCCGGGGTTTCTGGAAGGCCTCCTGGCAAAGCCTGAAGCTGCTGGACTGGGGTTTTGCCAAGACCCTGTGGCTGCCGGCCATGCCGGAGCTGGAGCGTACCGCCGCCCACTGATCCTTCTCGTTCAACAGTCAGCGCGGCGAAACACCCCGTCAACGGCCGCTTCCAGATTTCAGTGGCCCGGGGCACCGTCCGGCGCGACCACGGCTTTGGGCTTTTTGAGGAGCAGGATCAGGGGCAGCATGGCCAGGAAACCCCACAGCACCAGCATGAAGGCATCGAGGATACCGCGCATGCTGGCTTGGCTGTTGAGCAGGAGGTTGCCCATGACCTGCCAGGTGGTAGCGTTGGGGGTCAGGCCGGCGGCATCGAGGTAGTTTTGCAGGTTCGGGTTGAAGGCATTGATGTGCCCCCCCATTTGACTCCAGCCCACCTGGGTTTCCTGCGTCATGACGGTGGAGACCACCGCGATGCCGATGGATCCCCCCAAGGTGCGCATGAGATTGAAGATCCCCGAACCCTCCGCCTGCTGTGCCTTGCTCAGGGTGGAAAAGGCGAGGGTGAAGAGCGGGATGGTGATGAGGCCAAAGCCGATCCCGCGGATGAAGCCCGGCCAGATGACCCATCCAGGGCTAATGTCGAGGTTGTACTGGGTGGTGAGCCAGGAGCCATAAGCGCCAAAGACGATCCCGGCAATGACGATGTTGCGAGGGTTGATGCCCCTGCCGAGCAGACGGCCGGCCAACATCATGGCGAGCATGGCACCGAAGCCCTGGGGCGCCATGACCAGTCCGGCAGTGAAGGCTTCGTAGCGGATCAGATTTTCCAGCATGATGGGCAGGATGACCATGGTGCCGAAGAGGGCGAGGCCGAAGATGCCGATGCCCAGGCTGCCGATGCTGAGGTTGCGATCGCGCAGGAGGCGCAGCTCCACCACCGGATGGGCTACGGTCAGGGATCGCCAGACAAAAAAGAAAAGTCCGAGGAAGGTCAGCAAGGTCAGGATGATGATGGTCCGGGAACTGAACCAGTCCTCCTGATCACCCAGGCTCAGGACCGCCGTGAGGGCGCCGAATCCCACCGCCATGAGGGCGAAGCCCAGCCAGTCTACGGGGCGGGGATGGGCGCTCTTGCCGCTGTCCGGCACCATTTGCATGAGCAGGAAGGCCATGATGCCGAAAGGAATGTTGACGTAGAAGACCCAGCGCCAACTCAGGGTGTCGGTGAGATAGCCGCCCAGGGTGGGCCCCAGGATGGGGCCGAGCATGATGCCGATGCCCAGGATGGCCATGGCCTGACCACGCTTTTCCGGCGGGTAGGCCCCGAGCATGATGGTCTGCCCCACGGGGGCCAAGGCCGCTCCGAAGATGCCCTGGATGAAGCGCCAGAGCACGATTTCGGCAAGGGAGTGGGATTGGCCGCACAGGGCCGAGGCAATGACAAAGCCCACCACACTCCACAACATGAGCTTGCGTTGCCCGTAGCGCTCCACGAGCAGCCCGGTGAGCGGCAGGACGATGACATTGGCCACCATATAGCTGGTCAGTGCCCAGGTGATCTGGTCGCTGTTGGCATGCAGGGAGCCCATCATGTGCGGCAGGGCCACATTGACGATGGTGAGGTCCAGCACCTGCATGACCACGGCGAGCATCACTGCAGCGGTAATGAGCGCCCGGGAGGCGGAGTTCTCAGGGGGCATGGACAATCTCCTTGGACAACGACGCAGGGCTCCCGGAGGGCAGAACTCTCAATGAATCTATACTGACCGTTCGGTCAGTATACGCATTGGTCGGGAGATGGGCAAGGGCATGGGATGAGAATGTGTCTGGAAAGATTGATTTTTTCTTGCCATGGTTTACATCGGCTTGGCGGGCATCGCTATCTTTATACGAGAAAGCGTTTTCCCTAAAAAGGGATCAATTCCTGGGGGGCTTCGTGCCCCTTTTTTGCTAGTATTCTTGATCCCCCTACTTGCGGAGATGGGGTCCGTACTCATTTTGGAACGAACGAGCAGGTCATTCACATGGGCTCCCCCAGCCAATCATCCAGCGCCCTGTCCTCAGAGGCATCCATACCGTCCTTTCTGCGTCTTTCCGCAGGGGAGGGCGATTTGCTTGCGCGTTCCGCTCCCCGGTTGGCGACTCGGGAGCGGGCACAGCGTTTTGCGGAGACCTTTTACGCATGGCTGCGCCATATCCCGGAAACGGAGCCGATCCTGCGCCATGTCGATGTCAGTGCCTGGGCGCGCCTGCGCGCCGGCCAATCCCGCCACTATCGGGAACTGCTCACGGTTCCCTACGACCGGGAGCGGCGCAGGGTCCTGCGCCATCTCGGGGCGATGCATCAGCACATGGGCCTGCCCAGCGAATGGTTGAATGGGGCTTATGCCTTGTACCTGGAAGACTTGCAGGCGGGTGCCAACGCCTTGCCAGACCTGTCGGCAGAAGATCACCAGTCGTTGCGCAAGGCCATCCGCAAGCGCGTGGAGCTGGATCGCTTTTGGCAGATGGAGGGATTCCAGGAGGCGACGCTGGAACTCCTGGACACCCAGAAACGCTTTTACCAAGCCCTAGCGGAAATCGGCGGCATCACCCAGGCAGAGGCAGGGGAAGTACCTTCTTCTATGCTGCAAGCCATTGCCGATCGCCTCGCGCGAATCCTGGATCTGTCCCTCGTCTGGATAGGCTGCCTTTCCCCCGGGGATCCCTGGGTCCGGATTATGGCTGCTGCGGGCCCCGCCAAGGCCTATGCCGATGGCCTGCGGGTCAGCAGCGATCCCGCCCTTCCCGAAGGACAGGGACCGGCGGGGCAGGCCATCCGTTCGGGCAGGCCACAGACGATCGCCGACATTTCCCAGGCATGGAACGAAGCGCAATTTGCCGTCTGGAGAGGGAAGGCGGAACGCTTTGGACTGGGCGGCAATATGACGGCAGCCGCCCGCCGGGAAGATGGGGGCATGGTCACGCTTTCTCTCTATCGGGGCACAGGCTCGTCATTCCCCGACGGCCTCGACAGTCTTCTGACCAGCCTGGTGCAGGAACTGGCTACTTTTCTGGATCATCAATCCGTCACCACGCGCCTCCTCCGCTTGCAAGGCTATCAGGAAGCCCAGCGCCACTTGCAGCAGGAACTATTGGCGCAACCCGATCCTACCCATATCTACCAGTCGCTGGCGCAGAACCTGGTGCGCTTTGCCGAGACGGAAGGGGTGGATGTCTTGCTCGCGCCTCCCGACTCCCCTGTACTGGAACGCGCCCTGGTTGTGGGGCCTTTGGCCGAGGCCATCCGTACCTTGCCCACTCCCTACAAACAGGCCGCCGATAGTCCGGAGCGTCCCCTCCCCGACAAGGCGTGGTCCACCCGCAGCGCGCAGATCCGCCTGTATCCGGCAGAGGACCCGGCCCTTCCCGATGCTTGGCGCGAGGTACCCCTTTCCGGTGTCGGCGCCGTCGGCGCCTGGCCATTGCTGCTCACCCCCGAAGAAGAACCCATCGCCGTACTGGTCATCTTCGCCCGTGCGCCCGATACCTTTTCTACGGAATTGACCCATCTCATCAACGAGATGATCCAGTCGGCCGCTACAGCCCTGCGTCAATACGCCGATCGCCAGGCCCTGGCACGGCTCACTACCCTGTACCATGCCCTGACGGCCGAAGGGGACCTGCTCTTGCGGGCGGGGGATGAGCGGCGCCTGTTGCGCGATACCTGCCATCGGCTGGTGGAAAGCGGGCTGTTCACCGCCGCCTGGATTGGCCAGCCCGATGACGATGGCCGTTTCTTTCGCTATCTCGCCGCATCGGGACCCGGCGCGCAGGCCCTGCAGCAATTGCAGATCCCCGTTGCGGACAGCAGTGGGGTCGCCCAGCCCTTGGTCACGCGCGCCTGGCACAGCGGGCGCATTCATTACAATCAGGACCACCTCGCTGACCCGGAGCTCAGCCCCTGGAGGGATTTTCTGCTGCGCTACCGCTGGCGTTCGGCGGCGGCCGTCCCGATCCGCCGCAACGGTGCGCGCTGGGCCGTTCTGGCCGTGATCGCCGATGAGGTGGGAATCTTTCAGCAAGCGGTCCTGGAATTGTTCAGCCGCATCGCCCTGATTCTGGGCCATGGTCTGGATGAGTTGGACCTGCGCCGGAGCCTGCGCGAGGAGCGGGACCGCCAGCAATATCTGGCCCTTCATGATCCCCTGACCGACATACCGAACCGCGCCTATTTCCTGCAAACCGGTCGGGAAGCACTAGCCCGGGCGCGGCGGGAGCAGAAACAACTGGCCATCGGCATCCTTGATCTCGACGGTTTCAAGGAGGTCAACGACGTCCTGGGGCACAGCGCCGGCGACCGCCTCCTGCAAAGCATTGCCGGACGACTGCAGGGCATCCGCCGTGGCGGCGATGTGGTCACCCGGCTGGGGGGAGACGAGTTCGGCTTCCATTTCCCGGTTACCGATGCCGGCGACCTGGCGCTTATTTCCCAGCGGATACTGACGGCGGTGGTCAGCGCTGCGGCGACGGTCGCCGATATGCCCATCTCCGGCAGCATCGGCTGGGCGCTCTTTCCTGGGGATGGGGAAGATTTCGACATCCTTTTCGCCCATGCCGACGAGGCCATGTATGCCGCTAAGTCCGCCGGCAAATCCACCTTCCGGCTCTATGGCGGCCCGGTTTCCCAATCGGCCCAGCGGCGCATCTGGGTCCATCAGCATTTTCCGCGGGCCATCGCCAGCGAGCAGGTGCGATTCTTCCTGCAGCCCCAGGCGGATGTGCTGGTCGGACGGCTGGAAGGGGTGGAGATGCTGGTCCGCTGGCGGCAGGAGGACGGCCGCTGGAATACCCCTGGGAAGTTCATGTTCGTCGTCGAAGAGGACATTCATCTCATCCGCGGGCTCGGTATATGGGGGCTTCAGGAGGCCGCCCGCTTACGCCAACGCTTCGCGCAGCTCGGACTGGCTCTGGGGATCTCCCTCAACATCGGGGCGCGGCATTTTCTGCATCCGGCCTTTCTGGATGACCTAGAAGAACATTGCCCCCAGGGGAAGGGGATCACCCTGGAGATCACCGAGACGGTTGCCCTGGCCGACCTCAAGACCTCCGCGGCAATCGCGGCGGCCCTCAAGGAGCGGGGTTTCCGGCTGTCCATGGACGATTTTGGCACGGGATATTCTTCCTTGCTCTATGCGGCAAAGCTTCCCTTTGACGAACTCAAACTCGACCAGGATTTCGTCCGCAACTTCCGCCATGACCATGCCAGTTTTGCCGTGGCCGGCGCGGCGCGCTTGCTGGGCGACCTTTCCGGCCGTTCGCTCATCGCCGAAGGCATCGCTACCCCCGCGGATCTCGCCCTGTGGATGCGGATGGGGGGGACCCGCATCCAGGGCTACCATCTCTCACCGCCCTTGGCGGAGAACGCCTTTTTGACCTGGCATAGCTGGCTGTTGCCCTTGCTGCGGACCGCCCCAGCCATCTGTCCCCTGGAGGACCTAGCGCTCCTCATCCACATCACCGAAGATGCCGAGTCCTTGCGGGAACTCTTTCGCCATACGGCAGAGGCTTGCCCTCTCGGCATCTGGTTCGCGCAGAAACAGGGCAAATATGGAGGCCTGCCGGGTTTTCCCGAGGCAAAGGCGGTCCATGAACGGCTCCACCAACTCACCCCCGACAGCCCGACCAAAGAGCGCGCGGATCTCCAGAGGAAAATGCGTGAAATCACTACCCAGCTTTATCAGGAAGTGGCGGCACTCGATAGGCGGTGCGGGCGGCTACCACCTTCAGGCGGGGCGGAATGCCGATAAAGGTTGGCGCTATGCCCACGAATCCTGAACCATTTTTGTAGTGCGCATGGTGCGCAGGAGGATGGCTGCCGTGATCTCCGTGATCTGCCGGTGGCGGACTCGGCCGACCATCTGCCACGACCCGAATCCCCCGGCCATGCCGGAGTGCGCCTACTTGGAAGAACCCAGCATGGAGTTGCGTACCATTAATAGAATGATCCCATCGAAAATCAGATTCACCCCAACAAAAATACCCACCAGGATGAGCGATCCTGCGGGCCACGTCACGATAAATAATATAGCTATCAATACATCAATGATGCCGCTAAAAATAAACCAGCCGCGCCCATGGGTAGAATAAGCCTGTGATTGGGTAAAATTTCTATACGCATCCAGTACAAAATAGAAGATAAACAGAAGGGCTATGCTGGCAATTCCTGCCGTCGGCAAGGCAATCATGATAACTCCTGCGGTAAGCAGGAGCAGCGGCTTGAGCCAATCCGCCAGATGATGCTGATTGAGCTTGTAGCTATGCACCAGCCAGACAAAGCCTGCGATGACCAATATGCCGGCTATGAATCCAGCGGTAAGCGCGGAAAGGATGATCGGCGCAACTAAACCGCCAATCCCTATGATGATCAGCAGGATAGCGATAAATATGGAATATTTTCCAAAGCTTTTAAGCTCCGCGTCTACTATGGTAGATATGGAAGGTAATTTATCCATCATTTGCCGGTCCTTTCCGTCTTTTGCAGAAGGCGAGTGTTGAATGCACCGTTAACGATAATTTATGTATCTTGCTCATTGCGCAACCACACTGAGTTCGAGTGGATAAAAGTATTATACATTTTTCTAACTTGCCAGCCAGAAACCATCATATTATGATGCTATTCCTGTCTGTGGAGATTTGCAACATGCAGATCCTGTTGCGCAGGAACCGCATGGAGGATGCGGTTGTGGTCGTATGCTTGTTTTGCGAACCGCCCAAAGTTGTTTCGCCAAGGATCCCTATTGGGAGGTGTCATGCGCTGGAGTCGTTATTGGCAGGATGGAAAGGATGCCATCGGTATATGGCTGGACGGTGATCTTCTCCGCCTGGACGCCCTGGACCTGCCGCCTGGTCTGGACCTCTTGCTCGCTGACGGTCCGGCTCTGGCGCCAGACCTTTATCGTCGTCTTCGCCGCCTTCCGGCCAATGCCTTGATGAATCCGCAGGAGCTTTCTTTCCTGCCTCCCGTGCCGGGGCGAAAAATCCTTTGTGCCGGATTGAATTACCATAGCCATGCCGTGGAAACGGCCATGCCGTCGGCGGATTTTCCCAACCTGTTCATCCGCTTTGCCGATACGCTGGTGGGCCATGGGCAAGCCCTGCGGATCCCGCCGGTTTCCACCCAGTTGGACTATGAAGGGGAATTGGCGGTCGTCATCGGCAAGGCGGCGGGGCCGTTGGCGCCGGAAAATGCCCTGGATTACGTGGCGGGTTACACGATTTTCAACGATGCCAGCGTGCGCGATTTTCAATTCCGTGGCAGCCAATGGACCCTGGGCAAGAATTTTCCGGCCACCGGCGGCTGCGGGCCGGTGCTGGTCACTGCCGACGAGCTGCCGCCGGGGGCTCATGGCCTCTCCTTGCAAACCGAGATTGACTCCCGGGCTGGGCAAGGGGAAGCCCATCGACAATGATCCGCAAGCGCCGACAAGGTGGATTGGGGGGCGAAAAAATAACAAAAGGAGTTAGGCGATTTGCCATAACTCCTTGTTTTATATGGGGTGGCTGATGGGGCTCGAACCCACGACAACCGGAATCACAATCCGGGATTTTCCAAAAAATAAATATGAAAACAAATAGTTATGGTTTAGCGATTTCCGCATTTCCTGTCACAATCGGCCTAAACGCAGGCAACCCCGCCGGCGGGTATGGCACGTTTTTGTCACACAGATCCAAGGGGGAAAATCCTGCATGGGTAGGACGCAGTCGTGGATTTTAGGGTCGATCCGTGTCAGCTACTCCGCCGGCGCGGCTATCGCCTGGTCGCCGTCAGGCATGCCGTCGGGGATGGGTGGGCGGGTGATATGCGGTACCGAGGCAGGGCAGATGCTTGCCGCGGCTAGGGGTAAAACCGTGATTGCATTGCTTGTCAGCATGTAATCGGTCGATTACTTTTCGCCCATGACGTATACAGTGAAATTGCTCGATGAGTTCTCTGTCTGACTGAAGGGCCTGAAAGACGGAGCGACTCGTCAGCGCCTCGGCAAGCTGCTTCGCAAAGCCCAGTTGGGCAACCTGGGAGACGTGGATCCAGTAGGGGAAGGCGTATATGAGATGCGCGAACATTTTGGTCCCGGTTGGCGTATGTACTTCGTTCGGCGCGGAGATACGCTGATCGTCATGCTCGCCGGCGGTGACAAGTCTACCCAGCAGGCCGACATTCGTCGGGCAATGGTACTAGCGAAGATTTTGGAGGATTGAAAAATGGACAGGAAAATCAAGGTGTCTGAACTTGCCGATTTCGACGCTTCCGAGTACCTGGAAAACGAGGAAGATATGGCAGCATATCTGACAGCCGTTTTGGAGGAAAACGATCCCGCGCTGCTGGCCGCAGCTCTCGGCGATATTGCCCGTGCAAGAGGGATGTCACAGGTCGCACGAGATTCTGGCATCTCCCGCGAGGCTCTGTATAAGGCCCTTCGACCCGGCAGTGAGCCGCGCTTCGAGACGATCAGCCGCGTGTGTGCCGCTCTAGGTGTGAGGCTGGTCGCGCAACCGGTGCATCTCACCCACTGATGGCCGCCTGCCACCTCGGGCACCAGGGCAAACAGCCGGTAGTTGCTTGATCGGCCTGGCCATACGGTAAGGGTTCACGGCAAATGCTATACCAAAGCCGTGAACCCTTTATCTTGCGTTCCGTTCCCTAATCTAACCAAAAAACAGAAAACCTTAGAGAAATATAAACCACTCTCTATGGTGTTCTGGTATACCCTTTGCGTCACGGTGACGCAAAGGGTATACCTTTCCACATCGCGAACGGAAGAATATCTTGCCTAGACAATACCACAACCCCCACCCGCCGCTGGGTCTGGTGGGTGCCCTTCTTTGTGGGTCGCTCAACTGCTGGGGGACCTTCAGGACTTCTGGCAGAGGCACGGCGGATAACAAATCGTGCTCCAGCACATCCCGGATCCGGTCTACCAAGGTACTATCCTGCAACACTATCCACGAACACCGATCCCCCACCGTTGCGCCAGCAGGACCGCAAGACGGCCTTCACCGTCATTACCACGAATGACAACATCCACTGGGCTGCGTAGGTCCGGTCCAAGGACTAGATGACAATCCTTGGCAAATCGTATCTGCACTAATTCAGTTAGCCGCTTCCATTTCGGCTCCAGGCTTGCAGCCAGACGCAACGCTTCCGACGATGGAAGCCCATCATAAGTCTGCTCATTGTAGCCCTGTGCCAGTAGCTCCCTTTCTCCATAGCCGTCCCAGGGGGTGAACGCTGCATAGCGCAAGGATGGAACCCTCGTCTTGAGAGCAGCTACCCTCCCACTCTCCAGGGCTTTCGCAATGACCTCGCCGTGGCACCGCGCAGGGGCGCAATGGCAGGCCAGCGGTTGGCCGGGCCGGATACCAAGCAATGCCGTACAGACCACGGGATCGCGCTCCGCGATACGGGCGTCAAGCCATGCACGGTATTTCTCGATGACCGTATCCCGGTCACCATCAGGTCCGATGGCATAGGGATTGCCCAGAGGGCTTGGACGCGCTATCAGTACCGCGTCTCTCCCCACAGGGCCGCGTTCAATGTTCAGGATGGGGTAGCCGCTTTTATCAGTCATATTTTCCGGTTTCCTTGTTTGTTGGATAAGCGGTGTTCACGATGTCTCTCCTTCGGAACAGTTGCGGTTTAAGCCTTATACCCGTGGCACCCAAGCACCTCAATCATGTTGGCCCCTTCCCACGACCCTGGCCGGCTGATCACCATCCCGGCATCTTCCAGAAGCATGGTGGCCAGTTTGCGTACCGTGAGATGGCCGTGGCTATTGAAGGGTTCAGGACCGGCATTGGCGCTGAGGCGCCTGACCAGTTCGGCAAGATTCGCGGCGCTCTGGTCGTCGATATCGATCCGGATGCGTTTCATGGCTGTACCTCCCGCCACCCCTTGTCCAGGTGCGGGAGGATCCCGTAGCGCCGGCCATCGGTGGCCAGTACCGCGCCCTTCGGCGCGCACTTCAGGACGAGGCGC
>JABEBX010016088.1_pt1 | contig 17615 bp, 18 predicted proteins | sample 7245971 | NCBI WGS metagenome assembly JABEBX01 (sample SAMN14506365, study PRJNA622280) | hot springs metagenome | biome: hot spring [ENVO:00000051]|acidic hot spring [ENVO:00002120]; feature: spring [ENVO:00000027]|sediment [ENVO:00002007]; material: sediment environment [ENVO:01001048]... | reverse complement strand
GGTAGCGCTGGCAGGCATAGGACCACCAAATGGGGAAGAACCGGCCGGACCAGTATTGGTATTGGAGAACTCGTGCATGTAGGCCTCCGTCAGCTTCCAACCCATACCCAATTTTTGGGTGGCACCGACAGTGACGGCATTCTGCACGATAGCCGGGAAGATCAGATTGGAGGCAATCGTATTGTTACTAATGGGATTGGAGCCCCAGGTATAACCGGCGCGCACCTGCAACCAGTTATTCACGTCGTACTGAGTACCAATATTGGCAACCCACTGATTACTCCAATGCATGGGGAGTGCAATGGAGGACACCCCACCCACCGCCGAACCACCCTGGTAAGCCGTCCACGGGCCATAAATATTAAAATTATTCATGGTATTGTGCCAGTTTATCCATTGCCCTTCGACACTGATTAACCACTGCCGAACAGGACGGATGGCGAGGCCCAAGGCAATTTGCTGAGGATAATTGAGGTGTCCGCTATACTGACCAGGCGCCCCCACTACACCATTACCTGTCGCCGGATTCACCTGAATTTGTTGGCCTGCTTGCCACGTCATGGGAGTAAACATTACCGGCGACTTATAGGTCGCACCCAAAGTCACCATGTCATTGACTTTATAGAGTACACCCAGTGTCGCTCCTACACCGTAGGCCCAAGAAGGAGTGGACAAATTCAACCCACCCGTACCCATGCTAGAACTAAAGGTTTGCTGAAAGGAGCCCTGCTCTGCAGCAATATTCAATGACGCGCCAACAGCGAGGCGGTCATTTACCTTCCATGCAACGGACGGTGCCATTTGCATGAAAGTGATACTGCTATAGGCCTGTGCATATTCACCTTGAGGCAGATTCTGCAGATAATTCACGCCCAAGCCAACCGCGTACTGACCAATGCCGATCAACTGATAGCCGTCCGTAGCCAGGGCGCCCGCGGAAAACCCCAGCGCCACGGCTGCCCCGACTGCCACGCTTAAGATGCGCGATTTTTTCATATTTTCCTCCACCCTCTGTCTTGTTGCGAATGACGTCAATGATTGTGGTAGATCTATCACAGTGATGCAAGGCCTTTTGCTCTCTCAATTTTTTTATTGCTTGATTAAGCAGCGCAATGCAAGCATCTGAGCAAAAACTGTATTAGGCGCTCATAATGCACAACGGGGCCCAGAGGCCCCGTTGTCATTGGCACAACATTCCCGATGAAAATGCTTATTTTCTAATCCGCGAACTGCAAATCCCGCAGGCGCATCTGGCGGCGCACGATCTCCACGTCTTCCTTGTTCAGGGCAAAGGGGAAGGAACGGATGTCGGAAGGCGAGGAATCCCCATAGGGGCGGTTGCAGGCGCTGACCTCCTCGTCGTCCTTGCCGGGACAGCCGGAGGTCTGGAAGGGCTTTCCGGAGTTGATGATCGCCTCCAGCTCGTCCTGGGGATAGCCGAAGTCCTCCACCCGGCCATGGGCGTCAAAACGCATATCCTCATAACGGCCGCCGGCATAGTCGATGAGGAAGCGGCCCAACTGCACCCGCCGCCAGTGATCCTGGGGCACCGGGTCCCAGTCTTCCATCATGGAACCCTTCTCCGGGAAAAAGGCGAACATGTGGTTGTGCCCGCCCATGTCCTTCATCTTCTGGCAGACTTCGAGGATCTCCTGCTCCGTCTCGCCCATGCCGCAGATGAGGTGCGCGCCGAACTTCTCCGGCCCGTAGATCTCGGCGGCCCATTCAATGGTCTGCCAGTATTTGTCCCAGGAGTGGGGGCTCTGCACCGTCTTGCCGCGGGTACGCTCGAAGATCTCCGGCGTCACGGCATCCAGGGCCACCGTAAAGATATCCGCGCCCATGGCCTTGAGATCGATGAGGTCCTGCTTGTCCATGGTCGTCGGGTTGGAGAGGATGGAAACGGGGATGTGCGGCGCCACCGCCATCCAGCGCTTGAGCATCACCTGGGTATCATGGTCCGAATCCGGATGGGTGATCATGCTGATGCACATGCGCTGGAACTGCCCCTTGTCGCCGCCCTGGACGATCCGCTCCAGCATCTCGTCCACGCGCACCGTCGGCCAGTCCACGCGGATGAAGTTCCGGTCGGCATAATCCCGGCTCTCTTCCCGATGCCGCGCCAGACCGCAGTAGGTGCAGTTGGCGCGGCAACCCTCGGGGTAGGTCATGAGCAGATTCAGGCAATGGGTGCAGGCCGTCCGATGCATGACTCCCGGCACCAGACCCAAGGTAATGGCCGCCGCGGTACTGAGCTGGACATACTCGGGGGACCGCATTTCCGGAGTTTTGACAAAGTAATCCGGACGGTAAAACGTCAACGACTGCGCATTGGATTCTTGCACGACCGCACTCATGGGAAGCTCCTCCTGTCATTCCGCCTTCAGGCGGCAAAATATTCCTCAAAGGCGATCCACCCGGACCGCATCACCCTGTCATCCTGCGCCGCCGGCTGCCGCCACACCGCCTCCAGCGCCTTTCGCCGCGCCACGGCCCGCCCGATGGCCGGCCCGAACTGGTCCCGCATATCCTCGGCAAAGCTCTCCAGCGCCTCGCCATCCCCCCCCAGCCACCCGGCCGCCGCCTGCCCCGCCCGCTCGCCGCTGATCACTGCCGCCGGGATCCCGGCGCCGGTAATGGGGTGGGTCAAACCCGCGGCATCGCCAACGAGGATGGCGGAACCGTGCACCATCGGCCGGATCCCGCCCACCGGGATGGCCCCGCCGGTACGGCCCAGGATTCCCGCGCCCACCAGACCCCGGGCCACCATCTGCCGGTGCAGACGGTCCAGGGGCGTTTTCAGATTGTCCGCAAAGCGCCGGTCCGCCCCCAGGCCGATGTTGGCCACCGGCCCCTTGGGGAAGAGCCAGCCGTAACCGCCGGGGAAGTCATCCGAAAGGAAAATGTCCGTATCCAGGTAAGGATGCAGCAAAGGCACCGTATACTGGCGGGTGTAGACCACGGGCTGGTGATCCAGGCCCACGGCAGCGGCCACCAGGCTGTGGGGGCCATCCGCGCCGATGAGCAGGCGCGGACGCACGGCGATCCGCTCCTCCTCTCCCCGGCGCAACATGGCCGTTTCCCCATCCCAGGTCATGAAATGGCAGCGCGTCCACAGCTCCGCCCCGGCGGCGACGGCGAGATCCGCCAGCCCCTGGTCAAAGCGCGCCCGGTCGATCATGATGCCGGGGAAGACGCTGTGATGGCCGGCGCCCGAGGGCAGCACCGTCAGCATACCCTCCACCTCCTGCACCCGCGAAGCGGTCTCCCGCACCGTGCGCAAGAGGGGCATGGGCACGAACTCGGCGCACTGCACCGGCACCCCGATGGCCTCGCGTCGCTCCACCAGCAGCACCCCCAGCCCCCGCCGCGCCGCCTCCCGCGCCGCCGCCGCGCCGCCCGGCCCGCTGCCCACCACCAACACGTCGACATCCCGAACGGTCATGACTGCGCCTCTGCGGCCCGCTGGACGACATCGGCAAAATTCTCCGGAAGCAGGCCGAAGCCGTCCCATTCCCGCCCGGCAAAGAAGGACTCCACCACCGCGCGCAGGTCATCCAGGTGGATGTTGCGCAGGGCCGCTTCCAGATCCACCACCGCCCGCCGCGGCTGGACGAAATAGTCGCCGCTGAAATGCACCTGGCGCAAGCGGTTGCCGAACTGGTCCAGGAGGATTTCCGCCCGCAGGGTGCCGCCGGGGACCCGCAGGACCGCCGACTTCTGCGGCATCCATTCCCGGCCCCGGCCCTGCATCCCCAGCCATTCCGGCGCCGTCACCTCGTCCAGGGCGGCGGGCAGGCGCTCCGCAACGGCCTGGGGCAAGGGCGCCGGGATAAAGCGCATCCCCAGATGCTCCGTAAATCCCTGCAGCAAGGCGTCCTCCACGGCCGCCAGGCTCGGCGCTTCTCCCAGCAGATGGCGCAGGCTCGTCACCCGCTCGCCCACCGAGGCGATGGCATGGGCGTCCAGCTTTTCCACGGGCACGCGCAAGACGCGCAGCATGGTGGCGATGTCCAGGTCCAGGAGCACCGTCCCCTGGAAGAGCACCACCTCCCCATCCATGATGCCACCGGTACCGGAGATCTTTCGGCCTTCCACCTCGATATCGTTGCGCGGCCGAAACTGCGCATCAATGCCCAGATGGGCCAGGCCTCGCGCCGCCGCCTCGCAGATGACCCGCGCCATGCTGCTCATATCCCCGCCCGGCAGCGCCGAGCGCCGGCAAACCAGCTCCCAGCCCAGTTGCTGCGGATCGAAAATGATCGCGCCGCCGCCCGTGAGCCGCCGTTGCACGGCAATGCCATGTTCCCGGCAATAAGGGAGATTCAACTCCTGCTCAGGGGACTGATGGAAGCCCACCAGGGCCGACGGCTCGAAACGCAGGAAGCGAAAGCAATTGCCGATCTCCCCGGCGGCGCAGGCGGCCATGAAGGCCATATCCAGGGCCATGTGCTCCCCGGCCGGGCGCAGGCCCGTATCCACCACCAACCAATCCCCGGTGGACACCTCAGCAAGCCCCCGCCGGCCACATGCTGCTCACCCCGCGCCCACGAGCCGCTCAGGCCGTAACCACGATGGGGATGTCCCGCAACTGCGCCCGCCGCTTGGGGGCCGCGGGGATGAAGTCCAGGGTGATGCTGGTACTCTCATCCCCCAGCGCGAGCACTTCCTCGCCCACGATCATGGAGCAGCAGGACGGCGTCACCAGGACATCGCGGTCCAGATGCTTGGCCAGGGCCAGCATCCCGTCGGAAGGGAAGGCTACCCCATTGAGGCCCGCCATGACGGCGTAGGTGTCCGTGATGGAACGATGCACCCCCGAGGGCCGGGCGCAGCCCAGGAGCACTGGAGTCTCCGGGAGCGCCGCGCGGGCATCGATGAAAAACTTGCCGATCTCATCCGTGGCCGGGGTCGCAAAGGGCCGGCTGGAAGGGGCGTATTGGGGCATGATGACCACCAGCACCAGGGCGCTGGGCAAATGCCGCTGCACGATCTCCAGGGCGTTCCACTCCCCCAGCAACTGCCCGTAATGCAGGCCGATGACGATATGCGGCACCACCTTCATCCGGGTGGCGACCAGCGCCTCCAGGGCGCTTTCAAAATCATCCACGCTCCGCCGCAAATGATAGACCTGATTGATGGTGTCCTGGGCGCCGATGACATCCATCATGGCCACATCCACCCCGGCATCCTCCATCCCCCGGGCGAACTCCGGGGTGGCGATGCCCGTATGCATGGCGATCTGCAGATCCGGATAGCGGTCCTTGATCTTGCGCACCGTGGGAAAGTACGGCTCGTAATGCACGACATTCTGATGATCCGAGCCACCGGAGAGGAGCATGCCCCGCCCACCGTCGGCGACGATCCGATCGGCCAGGCGGTCCAGTTCCTCGGGCGTCCGGGCCGGGATCATCGGTTCCAGAATCTTGGCCTTGCAATGATCGCATTGCAGCTTGCAATCACCCCCGGTAATGGAAATCGCCGGAAAGGCGTTTTTCCCGCAGGCAGAGACTTCCGAAGTCTCATGGTGCTTGAAGGAAGGCGTGTAGAAATTGATGCGACCCACCTGGCTGCCGGCCAGGCCCGACCAGCGCTTCTGCATTTCGCCGACCAGCGCCGTGTTCAGGACCAAATCCTCCAACGCTTCCACGCGGGAGACAGCTTCGAGCCATGGGTTCATAGGGACCATCCTTACTCTTGGAGAATAAGACGGCCGCGCAATGCGGCCGTCATCACATCGGCAACGCTGCTTAGCAGCCGCCGAAACCGTCAGCGGCCATTTTCTCTTCAAAGGCGGCGAGGGCATCCGCACCCGTCTTCAGATCCGCCGCATCCGCCGCAAAATCCGCCGGGGTGAGCTTGGCAATCCAGCCGCTGCCATAGGGATCCTTGTTGATGAGGCCGGGGTTCTTGGCCACTTCGTCATTGCTGGCCACCACCGTGCCGCTGACCGGGCTCTTGAGCGGTCCCACCCACTTGCCGGACTCCACCGTCGCCGCGGACTTGTCCTTCTTGATATCCTTGCCGGCGCCCTTGGGAGTATAGGAAACGATCTGGCCGGCGAGGGCGCAGGCATAGGACGTCATGCCGATGGTCACGCTGCCGTCGTCTTCCTTGCGCAGCCATACATTGTTTTCCACGTTGTACAGCAGGTCTTCGGGGATTTCACAACCACGTACTGTTCCCATGTTTCCCTCCTAGGGTTTACGAATGAAATGAACCATTATGTTGCCCTTCCAGCGCATCGTTTCTCAAAAGAAGAGAAGCCGATCCGCGGACAAAATCAGATCTGCAAGATCTCCCGCCGAGGCCACCGTATCCACCTCGGGTATCAACTGCTGCGGCACCAGCTCGTACCCCGGCAGGGCGGGCCTGCAGACATGCAATTCAACACCGGCGTTTTTGGCATCACGGATAAAATCGATGATCCGCTTGCCACCGGCCATGGCCGACAGGTTCTCCGGCGTACCCTGCTCCATCAACTTGACGGCCTCCATGGTGCAGAAAATCTTAACCTCCGCGTCCATGGATGACAACAGCGCCCCCAGGTAAAAAGGCGTGGCGCAGCGATGCGGCGTACTCGGACCGCTGGTCATGACGATAACCACGGTTTTTTCTTCCTGATCTTCGAGATAGTTACTGCTCATCGCATTCCCCGCTCACAGTGAATATCATCCCGCACGCAGCGTTCCCCGTACAAGGCAAAGGCCGCATCTCCCGTCACCATCTCCTTGATGGCGATATCCACCGGCGCCACTGGCTGAACGCGCGCAATCCAGGCTTCATAAGGCTCGATGTTCAATAAATTGGGATCTTCCAGGACATCTTCGTTGGCAAGCACAATGACGCAGTCGAAAATATTGGGCACTGGACCCGCCCACTTGCCGCTCTCGATGGTAGCCACCGGCTTGCCTTTGGGTCGCCGGGTACCCGGCCGACGCACCCGAACATGCAGAATTTTCCCGGCAATGGATTGGGAAATATCGGTCATGCCGACGGTGAGCGTGCCATCATCCTCTTTTCGTGCCCAGATCTGGCATTCCCGGTCGTAGTACAGCTCGGCGCGAAACTCGCAACCGTGAAATTCCATAGGATTACTCCTGTCGTCAACGGCAGGCAATAAAAAGCGCCCGTTATGGGCGCTTTTACCCTCTAAAGAATCCCTTTAGCTGCCAAAAGATCCATCGAGTCGCTGACGTTATCGGGAATACCGACCTTCCTGGCCGAAAGGCCCATGGCCAGACCCAGGAGCTGGGTGAAATAAATCACCTTCACATTGGTCTTTATACCAAATTCCGTTTCTGCCCGAATCTGGTGCATTTCCAAACCGGAATGGCAGGTGGGACATTCCGTGGCGATGACCTCGGCACCGGCATCCTCGGCGGCCTGCAGGATATTCAGGACCAATTGCGTCGAGGTATCGGAGTCCGACAGGGTATGGGCGCCACCGCAACAGGCCGTTTTCAGGGGAAAATCGACATTGACCGCACCGGCGGCCAACAGCAGGTCATCCATGAAATGCGGCGCGTAGGAAGACTCGGAACCCGGTCCCTGATCCTTTTCGGGGAAGATCTGCCGCGGCCGGGTATACATACAGCCGTAATAGTTGGCAATTTTCAGCCCGTTCAGGCTCTTCTTGACACGGTTCTTGATCCCGTCGGTGCCCAACTCTTCCATGAACCATTCGAGGGTGTGCAAGGTACGCACATCCCCTTCATAGACGGGGTCACCGGACTTGGCAGCCAAGTCCTGCACGGTCTTCATCGTTTCCTCGGAAGTCGCGCATTCGTATTCGGTCTGCTTCAGATTGCGATAGCAGCCGTTGCACGGCGCCATGACGGTGTCGCACCCCTGCAGCTTGCTGGCAATGGCCAGATTGCGTGCGGACATATAGGTCTGCAGCATCGGGTGGATGTTCTTCACCTCCATGGCGCCGCAGCAGTTGTAATCCTCCAGGTTTTCCATCTCCAGGCCGAGTTCCTTGACCAGAACGCGGGTGGATTTGTCGTAGGGCCCGCCGGAACCTTCCAGGGCGCAGCCCGGGTAATATGCTACTTTAGCCATGATGAGCGGCCTCCTTCTGTGCCTTCACATATTCCGCCAACACTTCACCGGTCTTGCCCCAAGACTTGGTCCTGGGCCGGAATACGACGTTCATGCCCATCTTCGTCAACTGGCTAAGGGGGAGATGCTTGGTCAGACGCTTGCCGAATTCAACGATCCAGGCCTGGACGAGGGGCTGACCGGACTTTTTGAAAAAACCCACCATGACCTCGGTATCCTCAATACGCCCATACTCGATGCACTGCTCGGTAAACTCCTCATCGAACATCGTGGACCGCGTCTTGGCGGTAAGGCCGTTTTCCTCCAGCCAGTGGGCGGTGGCCTTCATCACTCCTTCGGGACGCACGTCCTTGGGGCAGATGTTGGTGCACTTGTTGCACGACACGCACTGCCAGATGATATCCTTGTCTTTCAGCAACTCCGCCTTCAGCCCCAAGCGAATGAGGTAGATCCAGTAGCGCGGGTTGAAATCCACATTCTGTGCATACATCGTGCAGGAATTGGTGCAAGAGCCGCACTGCCAGCAACGATGCACATTTTCGGCGCCCGCATAGCTCTGAATGACCTTCTCAAAGCCTTCGTCATAGTCCGTCAGCGTGCGCGGAGAAATCATGGTGTTCCACGACCCGGAAACGTCAACACCATCTATCACCAAATGATCATGCTGCAATATCCGATCCGGGTCGATCAGAGTTTTCTCATGAATAGCCATATCCGCTCCTGTATCCAGTCCTCAATGAACGGGTTCTTTCCTGAACCGCGATCCACCCATCCGACGCTGAACCTCCGCGCCCAAAATCTTCCGCATTTGCTCCATAAAGTCGGTCTGCCCACCGAAATCCGAACGCAGAAACCCTTCCGCCATGGCCCGAACATACTGCGAATACTGATAGGCGAGAATGATATCGATCATATAGGCCAAATCCCGATACACGCCCAACTCGGCCAATCCCTCGCGCATCCACTGGCGCAAGCCCTCGAACATCTCCGGACTTTCACCAAAGGGAAAATCGGTCAGATAATCGCCGCCCTTGATGAACTCGCGAACGGCGCCCGACGTGGTCTGCTGATCCCAGACCCAGCGGGTCATGAGCGGATAACGCTCGGGATGGACGAAATGCAGGATCTCCGCACCCATATCCCGCAAACAACGCTGCGCCTTTCCCTGCGCCGGCAAGGACTCCTCAAAGCGGGCCATCCGCTGCACCAGCGACCCATGGCCGCTGAGCAGAGTGCGCATGGCTTCCCCCAAAGGGGCGGGACCAACCTCCTGAACGACGGGCCAGATCTTCCTCCTGACCGTAAACATCCGTTCGATCAATGTGCCCAGATCCGCTTCGGTGAGGGGCTGATCGCTGCCCAACAGTATTTGTCCGAAGCATTCCGTCTTCTCGGCGAGGTTGGCAACCAGTTCATCCAGACCCGCCTGCCCTTCAAAGGCCTGCTCCAGATCATAAAAGGATCGGTTCAACAAGCCCCTGTCCAGATGGATGGGCAGCACTGCGGGGACGATCTGCTCGCCCCCGCCGGCTTGTTCAGACGGCAACTTTTTTCTGTCCATGGAGATCGGCCACCGCCCGCGCCCCGGCCGACTGGCCCTGGGCGATGGAGCTATCGATATCATCGGGACCGGTCGCCGCGCCGCAAACGTAAATACCCTTGCGGGTCGTGCCCTGGCTGTTGGTATACTGCTCGGCCTTGTCGATGAAGCCGTGCTTTTCCAAGCCGACGCCGAAGATCTTGGCAATCTCGGGGTTTTCCAGGCTGGGGTCCATGCCGATGGCATGCACCACGATATCCATGGGGATCACGATGGGGCGCTTGACCAGGGTGTCTTCACCCTTGACCAGCAGTCGGCCGTCGGGGGACTTGGTGACCTCGGCAATACGCGCCTTGACGAACTTGGTCTTGAACTCTTCCTGGCTCTTCCAGTAGAACTTGTCTTCGTAGAGGCCAAAGGTACGGATGTCCATGTAATAGATGAAGACGTCCGTCTGCGGGCTGATCTCCTTGATCTCCATGGCGAGATTGGTGGATACCGTGCAGCAGATCTTGGAACACCACTCGCGGCCGATCTGCCGGTCGCGGGAGCCGACGCAAAGCAGAATGGCTACCCGCTCGGGCACGCGGCCGTCGGAGGGGCAACGAATCTGTCCGCTGCTGACCATCTGTTCCATCTGGGTGGTGGTCAGCACGTCTTCGTAAGTGCCGAAACCCCATTCGGGCTTGTTGATGGAGTCGAAGTGGGTGAAGCCCGTGGCCAGGACCACGGAGCCAGCTTTCACGGTCTTGCCGTCGCTCAAGGTGGCGGTGAAACTACCGGCCTCACCGTCCAGTTTGCTGACCTTAGTCTGTTTGTGGATGGCGATATTGCCATCGCCTTCCACCCGCGACACCATGCGGCCGATGGCGTCCTTGGCCCACTCCCCGGAGGGAACGAGTTTGGCGTAGCCGGAAATAATGGGGGCGCCACCCAGGACGTCCTCCTTCTCGACCAGCACGGCCTTCTTGCCCATGGCCGCAACCGTGGCCGCTGCTGAGAGGCCCGCCGGGCCCGAACCTACTACCAAGACTGTATCTTGTGCACTCACTTGCTATCTCCTTAAGCGCCCGTTTTCATGTTGATATTCTGGTTGATGGCCAGTTCAGGGTTGTAGAGGTATTCGATGTTGCCCTGTTCCACCTGCTTGAGGTAGTTCTGGAAGTCGGCCTTGGCCTTGTCCCAACTGATGCCCATCTTCTCCACGAGGTCTTCGCAGGGGGAGGCATGGAAGCTGCGGGTGAACTCGCGCTCGGAGATGATGTGGCGGAAACCGAAGCCGCAACAGTCATACCAAGTGGAGTAGTCGATGACCTGGGCGCCCAGGGCCTGGGCGACGGAGGTGCCGACGGCAGTACGGTTGCCGCCCAGCACGGTGTTGTCGTAGACGGCGTCTTCATGAACCATCTTGTAATAGTGGCAGGCAGCATGGACGGTGACGCGGATGTTGCTCATGTCCACTACCTGCAGTTCCGAGGCGATGCGGTTGCGCATGACGTGGAGCCATTCGCTGTAGTGGACCACTTCCTCGGGGATGACGATCTTGCCGTCCACCAGGCGTCCCAGCTTGCCGAGGATCTTCTTGACCTTCTCCCGCAGTTCGGCGGACTCGATGAGGTATTTGCGGATCTCCTTGTAGTTGCCGAAGGAGGTGCCGCAGTGCACCAGGGGGAAGAAGTGGCCGTTCTCGAAGCCGTGCTGCTTGCCGGAGACATAGGCCTGATGGAAGTTGCGCAGGAAGACGGCGGCCAGGGATTCCACGTTGCCGATGCCGGAGCCGTGATAATTCCAGGCGGTGCAACTGGTCTGGTCGGTCTCGTCGAGGTAGTCGACGCCCAGCTTGTTCATGAACCACATGAGGCTGGTGGGGTAACCGGGGATGTTGCCGCACTGCCCGCAGCTCTTGTGGTGCCAGAGGTTGTTGGTGGGAATCTTTTTGTCCCAGCCATAGAGGGTTTGCACCATTTCGGGACGATGCTCGGGATTGATGCGGTGGACGATGATCTCGCCTTCCTTCTCCAATTGCCACATATGGTCGCGGATGTCATCCATGCGCTCGCCCAGATCGACGCTGCGCCGATCCACATGGCTGCGTACCCAGGCCGTTGCGGTTTCTGCCTCCTGGGCGGAGAGGTTGGTATCCTGGAAAAAGGCACCGTGTCCGGCCACGCCTTGCTGTGTGTTCTCGCTCATGGATAGCTCCTTGGCTGCGTCATGGAAAATCCTGCATTGTTGACTAGTATGCTCCGGAATTTTTTCCTTGCCAATTCATTGCACTGATCAGCCATGGACAAGTGATAAAATCTGTCAGGGGGGTGATGGACGCCTCCGGTCATTGACGACGGGAAATCACCCGATGACAATGCCCGGACTTGGCCCACTCATTGTATGGATCTTTATGCCGGAGCATGCCCTTCTGCCCTCCTTTGACCTGGAGCAACCGGACTCGTCCCTAACCGGGATCAAGGCCCGCTGTGTGGCCCTGTATCAACTCCCCGCGTTGCAGGGGAAGGGCTGGCTGCCCAATCTGTTCTGGCGGCGGGCGGCGGATGGTGATCTTTTCGGGTCCTTGCGGGTGGACCCCTGGGAGCTGGAAGTCCTGTTCGCCGCCGTTGCCGGGGTGCCCTCCCTGGCCGGCCCCCTTCTGGATGCGCAGCGGCCCGGTCGGGCGGCTTTCATCGCCCGTTCCATCGCCCATGGGGAATTGCCTTACCTAAGCTATGCTGACGGCGGCGGTACTCCATGACGGCGCCCTGCATTGCGATCCTCTCGCGGCGCCCGGAACTGTATTCCACGCGCCGCCTGGTGGCGGCGGCAGAGCATCTCGGGGCCGTGCCGCTGGTCCTGGACCCGGCGGCCTGCCTGCTGGCGCTGGATAGCGCCGGTTCCGTCCTCTACCACGGCAATGAGCGCGTGCCCTCCTGTACGGCGGCCATTCCCCGGATCGGCAGCCCCATCACCCGCCTGGGGGGGCGCTTGCTCCGTCATTTTGCCAGTCAGGGCAGCTATTGCCTCAATGGGGCCGCGGCTTTGGAACTGGCGCGGGACAAGTTTGCGGCCCTGCAAGCCCTGGTACAGGCGGGTGTGCCGGTACCCAGAACGGTCTATTTCAGCGATCCGCAGCAACGGGAGATGGCCATGGCGCAGGTGGGCTGGCCCCTGGTGAGCAAGCTGCTGGAGGGCTCCCAGGGAGTGGGGGTCATGCTTGCCGAGAGCGCGGCCTCGGCACGGGGGCTCCTGGATACCTTGCTCCACCTCCGGCAGGAGGCCGTGGTGCAGCGCTATCTCCCCGGCAGGGAAGATCTCCGGGTCATCGTTCTCGCCGGACGGATCCTGGCGAGCATGCGCCGCCGCGCACCCCTGGATGACTTCCGCAGCAATCTGCACCGCGGTGGTGAAGCGACGCCGGTGGGGGATCTGCCGGCCACTTGGGCGGCCATCGCCCTGCGCGCCACCGCCGCTCTGGGTCTGGATTTTGCCGGCGTGGATCTCATGGCCGATGATGATGGCCAGGCCCTGGTATTGGAAGTGAATCCGGTGCCCAGCCTGGAGGGCATCGAGCGGGTAAGCGGGGTGGATATTGCCGACGCCATCATGCGCCGGGTCCTGGCGGCGGCGTTGCGGATCCCCCACCCATCCGAGCGACGGCCTGGCTGATCCAGGTATGGGCCTTGGCGGTGAGGGCGCCGGCCTTGTCGTCTCCGGGCATGATGGGCGGGGCGATCCGTATCTCCACGATGCCGGGGCGCTTGCGCCAGTCGTCCCGCGGCCAGAAACAGCCGGCATTGAGGGCGACCGGCAAGAGCGGTACCCGGGCACGAACCGCCAGTCCCGCAGCGGTACTGCTGAATTCGCCGACCGCGCCGCAGGGGTGACGGGTGCCCTCGGGAAAGATCAGGACATGGAAACCGGCGGCCAGGCGTTCCTTTCCTTCTTCCAGGACCTGCACCATGGCGCGTTTGCCCTGGCGCCGATCAATGCCGATGGGCCAGGAAAGGCGTAGGGCCCAGCCAAAGACCGGGATCTGAAAGAGTTCCTTCTTGAGGACATAGGAAATGCGCCGGAAAATGACCCAGAGCAGGAGGGTTTCCAGGGCGGATTGATGGTTGGCGACGATGACACAGGGGCGTTTGGGGATGTTTTCCTGGCCCGTGACCCGAAAACGGACACCACAGGCCCAACCCAGCCAGTACACACTGACGCGGCCCCAGAAGCCGCAGGCCCAGGAGCGCGGCCTGCGGGGGAGCAGGACGAAGAGCAGTACGACGGACCCCCAGAGGAAGGTCCATAGGGCGAAGCCCAGGTAAAAGAGGGCGCTACGCAGGGTGATGATCACGATGCCTCGATGATGGCCTGAACGGCACCGGCAAGGTCGCGATGCACGGCGATGCCCATGGCTTCCGCCTGCAAGCGGGCGGCTGGACCCTTGCCCGTGAGCACGAGCATGGGCAAGGCTCCGGCGGCCTGTGCCGCTTGCAGATCACGCAGGCTGTCGCCAATGGCAGGCACGTCGTCCAGGGGGACCTGGAAGCGCTCCTTGATTTCCTGCAGGAGGCCGGGTTGGGGCTTACGGCAGTGGCACTGGGCCTCGGGGGAGTGGGAGCAGAAAAAAATGGCGTCCACGCGCCCGCCCATTGCCGCCAGTTCCCGGCGCATGCGGGTGTGGATGGCGGTCAAGGTACGCAGATCAAAGAGGCCACGGCCCACGCCCGATTGATTGGTGGCGATGGCCACCAGAAATCCGGCCCGATTGAGGCGGGCGATGGCCTCCAGGCTGCCCGGAATGGGCCGCCATTCGGCGGGAGACTTGATATAGGCGTCGCTATCTTCGTTGATGACCCCGTCGCGATCGAGAATGACCAGATTCCCCATCACTGTCCCTGCAGGAGCGAAAAATCGGCAATGGACAAAAAGGCGGCCTGCAGTTCGCCCAGTAATGCCAGCCGATTGCGGCGCAGCGCCGGATCCTCGTCCATGACCAGCACGCTGGCGAAGAAGCGATCCACCGCGGGGCGCAGGCCCGCCAGCAGGTCGAGGGCGGGGGCGTAGCGCCGCTCGGCCAGGAGCCCCGCAACGGCGGGGGCCATCGCCTGCCATTCTTCCCACAGGAGATGTTCGGCTGGATCCTGGAAGAGCGCCGGTTCGACATTCATGGCGGTGCTTTCCCCTTCCTTGCGCAAGAGATTGTGCACCCGCTTGTTGATGGCCGCCAATGCCGCGGCCTCGCTCCCCCGATGAAATTCCACCAGGACTTCCAGCCGATGGCGGGCATCGAGGGGGTCTGCCGGTTGCCGGGCCAGGACCGCCGCCACCAGGTCCGCCGCGAATCCTTCCTCGCGAAAGAGCACCCGCAAGCGTTCCTGTAAAAAGGCGAAAACCGCGTCCTGGACGGCTTTGGCCTGGGCGCGGAAGAGGTGCCCGTAAGCGCCGATGGCAGCGTTGATGGCCGCTGGCAGATCCAGGCCGATCTCCCCTTCCAGGGCGATGCGCAAGATGCCCAGGGCGGCACGGCGCAGGGCAAAGGGGTCGCGATCTCCATTGGGGATCTGGCCGATGGCAAAAAAACCCACCAGGGTATCGAGCTTGTCGGCTACGGACAAGCATTGCGCACCGCCGTCGGCAGGAATGCCGTCTTCCCGGCCCGTCGGCGCATAATGGCCGGCAATGGCCTCTGCGACGGCATCCGACTCGCCGTCATGGCGGGCATAATGCCCGCCCATGATCCCTTGCAACTCGGGAAACTCCCCCACTAGGCCAGTGAGCAGGTCGCACTTGCACAGGGCGGCCGCTCGACTGAGGGCCAGCGGATCGGCGTCGAAGCGGCGCGCCAGGAGCGGGGCGAGTTGCTCCAGGCGGTCGCTCTTGGCGAGGAGGCTGCCCAGACCCTCCTGAAAAAGGATGCCATCCAGGCCCGGGCGGCGGCCCGCCAGGGATTGCCGACGATCCTGGCTCCAGAAGAACTCCGCATCGGCCAGTCGCGCCCGCAGGACCCGGTTGTTACCATGAACGACGACGGCCGGATCGAGACTGCGGAGGTTGGCCGCGAAGAGGTAGTGCTGGATGAGCCGGCCCGTTGGGCCGCGCAAGGGGATATAGCGCTGGTGCTGCATCATCACGGTAATCAGCACTTCTTCGGGGATGGCCAGATAGTCTGCGGAAAAGGCCCCGGCGAGGATCACCGGCCATTCGTTGAGACCGGTGATCTCTTCCAATAGCCCGGAGGGGAGGATGACCGTCGCCTCCATATCCGCAGCCAGACTGGCGGCCTTTTGGGCAATGGTGGCGCGCCGTCCGGCAAAGTCGGCCATGACAAAGGCCGCCTCCAGATCCTCTGCATAGCTCGATGGCCGGGCGATGGCCACTGCCCCGGGATGGTGGACGCGATGGCCATGGCTCGTGCCCTGGGCCTCCAGGCCAAAGGCCTGGAAGGGAATGACCTCGTCCCCATGGCGCAGCAGCAGCCAGCGCACCGGGCGTAAAAAACTCTCCTCACGGCGGCCCCAGCGCATGCGTTTCCGCAGGGGAAGGCTACGCAGGAACTCATGGATGACGCCGGGCAACAGCGTTTTACTGCTTTGCGGCGCTTCCACCTGCCGCCAAGCCAGAAAAGCGCCCTTGTCGGTATCCAGGGTGATGAGATTCTGCATCTCCACGCCACAGGATCGGGCGAAGCCGACGGCCGCCCGGCTGGGTGCGCCGTCGGCGTCATAAGCGCGATCCACAGCCGGCCCACGGCGCAGGACCTCCCGCGGCCGGCTATGCCGGCCGAGGCGTTCCACCCAGAGGGCCAGGCGGCGAGGAGTCACAAAGGCATGCGCACTCCCCTGGTCGAGACCCGCTTCCTCCAGAAGTCGGGGAAGGATTTCCATGGCCGCCGCCTGCAGCGGGAGTTGTTCGCGGGCGGGAAGCTCTTCACAGCCCAATTCCAATAAGAAATCGTCATACTCAGACATCTTCACTCCGTAACAGGGGGTGGCCCATGGCCTCGCGGGTGGCGGCGTAGGATTCGGCGACCCCTCGCGCCAGGGTGCGCACCCGGCCGATGAAGCGGGCGCGTTCATTGACGCCAATGGCCCGCCGCGCATCAAGGAGGTTGAAGGCGTGGGAGCATTCCAGTACCCGTTCATAGGCGGGTAGGGGCAGGGCTGCCGCGAGCAGCGCCTGTCCATCCTGCTCGGCACGGTCAAAACGCGAAAAGAGGTCGGCGACGGGGGCGAGTTCAAAATTGTAGCGGGACTGCTCTACTTCATTCTGGTGAAAGACATCGCCGTAACGCACGCCGGGCGTCCAGACGAGGTCGTAGACACTTTCCACGCCCTGCAGATACATGGCCAGCCGTTCCAGACCATAGGTGATTTCGCCCATGACCGGGTGGCAGTCCATGCCTCCCACCTGTTGAAAATAGGTGAACTGGGTGACTTCCATGCCGTTGAGCCAGACCTCCCAACCCAGTCCCCAGGCACCGAGGGTGGGGGATTCCCAGTCGTCTTCGACGAAACGGATATCATGAACCTGATGGTCAATCCCCAAGGTCGCCAGAGAGCCGAGGTAGAGTTCCTGCAGGTCATCGGGGTTGGGTTTCAGGACCACCTGAAACTGATAGTAATGCTGGAGGCGGTTGGGATTGTCGCCGTAGCGGCCATCGGTAGGGCGCCGCGAGGGCTGCACATAGGCGGCGCGCCAGGGTTCCGGACCGAGGGCGCGCAGAAAAGTGGCAGGATGGAATGTGCCTGCGCCCACCGGCATGTCCATGGGCTGTAACAATACGCAACCTCGATCAGCCCAATAGCATTGCAGCCTCTGGATGAGTTCCTGGAAAGTCATGGCAGTCTCGGGGAGAAATGGCGCATTATCACCCATGGCCGCCGGCTTTGGGAAGGGCGATGGGCCCCTTTCAACGGCCCCGTTTCACAGCATCTCGGCAATACCGCTGGCCGCGCGCTTGGCGTCGAGGAATACCAGCCCCAGCTTGGCCTCCTTGCGGGCAATGACGGTCAGCACCGCATCCCGG
>JABEBX010024315.1_pt1 | contig 17652 bp, 16 predicted proteins | sample 7245971 | NCBI WGS metagenome assembly JABEBX01 (sample SAMN14506365, study PRJNA622280) | hot springs metagenome | biome: hot spring [ENVO:00000051]|acidic hot spring [ENVO:00002120]; feature: spring [ENVO:00000027]|sediment [ENVO:00002007]; material: sediment environment [ENVO:01001048]... | reverse complement strand
TTGCAGGTTTTGAAATAGTACTGAAGAAGATATACTTTGAATAATAAAATGTAAATTTGTATAAAATATAAACTGAATGAATAGCAAACAAAAATTTATTGATTCGCCGCAGATGTGCAATATGTTCTTCTCTACCCGGTATCTGCATAATCCGCTTAGATAATGAACCGAATCCTTTTCAATTTTCCCTGTAAATAGAGATATTACGAACCATGACGATCCGGATCCTAAAGCTAAAAATGTTTAATTAATTAATTGTAATCCCCCTTTGTGTTTGAGGAAACATTCAGGAGGATAGGGAAATTTTCAGAACGCCATAACAAATCGGTAATAGTTTTCTGGCTCGTGGCCCTTGTTATACTGGCACCTTTTGCGACCCTCCTTCTATCCGATACAACATATAATATCGCCAGCGATATAGTTCCTGCCAGCTCCATGGCCAGTACAGCTTCAAATCTGTACAGCGAACAGTTCAATTCATCCTCCTCAAATTCTTCCAGCGCCTCTTCTTTTCTTATATTATCTAATAATACGAATATAAATGATATTTCTAATCTCAATGAACTTAAATCAATGCAGAGCAATATAACGTTGTACCTGAAATCCCAGAATTTTAACGTATCGGTAAGCAGCATAATTAACGTTGAAAATGAAACTTTGCGATCATTCAGCCTTGGCATAAAGGATGAACTCTCAAGCATTTACAGTATAAATTCCAAATTTTACGATAACATAACTACGTTTAACCAGACCCTTTCTGGTCTTAGTTCATTTGTATTTTATCCGCCACAGATTTACCTCCGCTATTATGAGGAGTATGTTACCTCATCTAAAAACGTGACACATTTAGAACAGATGGCATATCAAAATGTAACGAATCAAACATTCATTGAAGAATTCCAGTCGTTGCCGTATATACCTTACGTAAATGCTTTTACATCGATCTGGAATAAGACCTTCAATGGTAATATTACCACTTCTAACCAAACCATGAGCAATGCCATAAACGAAACGTTGTCCAATAAAATGTTTTTAAATGAAGCTGGACAGGAAGCGCCGCTACTGATTTCAATTGACCAGAATCTGTCACTTTCAAATTTCAGTCAACCGTCTTCATATTACGGCTTCCTCAAGAGATCCGTGATCAATGATTTCTCCGATCTTCCGGCTACGATCGTGAACTTCGTTCAAAACGATCTTAATTTAACTCCATTATCGTTCATACTGAATATATATAACGTTTCCATTAAAAATGAATCCTATAACGTTAATGCACTTGATTACAACGAAATTTATAATGGCACAATTTACACATTTTCCGGAAATCCTCTTGCAGTTTTAAACACACAGAACCTGATGCCTTATATCGTTTATTTAAATGGAATTTCAAACGTAAATCAGAGCGTGAATCAGACACTTGAAGCTGAAACTTTCCAGGATTATCCTGTTTTGCCGTCGCAGTACGTTTATCATTCCCTTGTCGGATATGGAAATACCACTGAACTCTTCATCTTCACACTTAATAAAAATTATTCAGTAGCCCAGATGAATCATATTGACAGCCTTGCATCGGGAATCGCAAAAGTTATCCCCGGCGCTAAATACTATAGCGCCGGAACCGGTGTATTAGATCAGCAGATAGAGCAGGAGGTAATCGGTGGCCTTATAAAGGCCCTGGTAATAGGAATATTTGCTTCAATAGTCATAGTTGGAATATTCTTCAGGTCTCCAGTAGCGGCTTTTCTTCCGTTCTCGATCTTCCTTATGTCGGCAGTTATGAGTGCTTCCATAGATGGCATACTTTATAACTATATACTTCACGCCCAGGTATCATTCATAACCCCTACCCTCCTCCTGATACTTCTTCTCGGGCTGACAAGCGACTACGTTGTTTATATGATGTCAAGGTACAGGCGTGAAATCAGGAAAAACAGCTCTGACCCCATAAGCGAAACTTCAAAATGGTCAGGGCACGCAGTTTTTACATCTGGAATAACGGTTGCGCTCTCATACGTAGTCTTATACCTATTTGATGTCCCATTATTCAGCGACGCAGGCATAACAAATGCTATAGGAGTCGTCATGTCCATAATGCTTGCCAATACATTTCTCATCGCAGTGCTCTCAAGATTCAAGAATAAGGTATTCTGGCCGTCCAAAAGCAAAAAAATACCCTTCGAGGGATCGATGGAGAAAGTTTCGCATTTTGTTGTAAAGAACAAGTTGAAGATACTGATAATTTTTGTTATTGTTGCCGTCTTTTCTTCGTATCTGTATATATCGACACCTACAAACATGGACGTGTTCGGCCTGGTGCCTGCAAGCAGCGGGATACAGGCTGTGGAGGTTGCGGCATCAAGCTTCCATGGTGACATGTTCTTCACCGGCTACGTTGTTTTACATTTTCAAAGCCCTGTTGTGGCATCCGGTAGTTATAATATGACAGAAATGCAGCAGATTACAGCGCTGGAAAATTACCTGAGAAATAGTTCACAGGTATTCAAGGTGTACGGTCCAACGTCTCCGTACGGAGTAAACGTCAATCTAACATCACTGCCTTCAAAATATGCATCAGTGTACAATTCACAGATATCCACGTATATAGGGAATGATCCGCATTACGCTGTTGTTGAATTTGAGCTGTCAAACCTCAGCTGGTCACAGTCAGCGTCTTCATTTGTAAATGACCTGCCGTCAATGATATCGCCTGTTAGCCATTCGGCATATTCGTATTATGTCGGAGGGCTTACAGCAGGGCTTGATGCGGCTTATTCTCATACCCTGAAAAGCTTTGAAGAGATAATACCCATACTGGCTGTTTCGATTTTTGTCATATTATTAGTGCAGTTAAGCTCTGTCTATACGCCAATACGCCTTATTCTCATGGTTATAGCTTCCGTTTTAGCAGGCCTATCCCTGATATACCTGATTATTTACTATCTATATAAACTTCCAATAATAATATTCATGCCGATGTTCACTTTCGTTACACTACTTGCGGTCGGGCTTGATTACGATATCTTCATGATAACAAGAGCGCGGGAGGGCGTGATTAAAGGAATGAACGATGAAGATGCCATAAAGACAAGCATAGTGGAGAACGGAGGAATTATAATAACGCTCGGATCCCTTCTCTTCGTCACATTTGGATCGCTGTATTTCAGCGGGCTTCAGATAATTGAAGAAATTGGAGGGGGACTTGCGCTGGGCGTACTCATTGATACTTTTGTGAGCTGGCCGTTCTTTGTTCCCGCAGTTATGCTTCTGATGAAGAAATACAACTGGTGGCCATCAAAGATCGGAAAAACTTAAATACAATTTTGTAATTATCAGTTGTCAACTTAAGGTTGACAAGTAGGTGATAATATGGCAAAGAGAGAAGAAGATGATGATTGGGATGACATGTTTGACGAGTTCTTCAGGGATTTCGGGATGGATTTCAAGTCCTTCAACAACAGGCTGGCAAGAGTCTGGAACAGAATACTGAACGATCCGTCAATGGCTTCAAATGAACCGTATGTTTATGGTTTCACATACAGGGTAGGATCTGATGGAAAGCCTGTGTTCCAGGAATTTGGAAATGTTCCGGGAGTTGCGAAAGGGGCGAGGCCTATAGAGAAAGGTGTGAGAGAACCGATAACCGATATAAATGATGATGCAGGAAAGGTTTACGTAACATTCGAGCTTCCTGGCGTGTCAAAAGATGACATTGACCTGAAGGTGTCAGATTACAATATAATGCTGAACGTTGATGACGAACAGAGAAAATACTATAAGAGCATTGACCTTGACTATAAGATAAAGCCTGAAACCGCTTCAGCGAAATTCAACAACGGGCTCCTGGACATAACCGTGGATAAAGTTGTTTCAAAGGAAAGTGGCGGAAAGAAGGTCTCAATAGAGTGAAACCTATTATGGAATAAATGAGGCGCAATTTTCTCTGCCCCTGCAGGCAGAGGATATTGCTGATTTATTATGAGTGGAGATATTGACGATTTTATAACAGCATTTGAAAATTCAACCAGGCGAGAGATAATAAAGCTTTTAACACAGTTTGAGAGATCCTATGCCCTTGAACTCAGCAGGGCAACCGGGGTTTCGCAACAGGCCATAAACAAGCAGCTTGATCTGCTGGAAAAATGCAATCTTGTGACAAGTTCCGGTTTTGTTCCCAGCGAATACGGAGCAAGAAAAAAGATATACGAACCAACAGGTTTTTCAACGGTTATAATCGATTATTCAAGAAATTTCTTTTCAATAAGCAGGATCCAGATAGACGGGGATAAGAATAACGGAAGCAGTATGGGGAGGGAGAACGCAATAAGATCGCTTATGGAAATACAGAATGATCTTGATTCCCTCATGAAGAAAAGAACGGATCTTATAAAGAGGAAGGACAGGATTATGTATTCGCTGTCCAAGGATCTTGAGAATGCGGATCGGATAACCAGGGAAGTTGTATCCGGGTATCTGGATTCCTTCAGTATCGATGACGTTTCGGAAAATCTTTCGCTTCCACCTGATCTGGTAAGAAAAATAATCAGGGATTTCGGATTTCCTGAATGATTTTTTTAAATCCTGATGCAGAATTTACTTACGAATCGCCTTTCATTCTCGTCCATTGCTGCCGGCAATACAAGGACGTATGGCGATTTCACGCGTTCAGGGCTTATCTCGTCTATATTTCCGTATAATATCTCCTCATCTGGAAATGATACCTTTGATGCTGCTATGATGCCTGTACTGAAAATATTTATTGACCTTTCCCTTTCCATGCCCTCTAGAGTGTCCCTGACGGCTTCAAAAGGTATATTCCTGCCATCCTTCAGGTCTATCAGCATTACCGTGTGCATGCCGTTCCTGAAGTTGCGGTATATTTTGTCGATAACGCTCAGGGGATAGAAATTTTTGGAAACCTGCGGGATTGAGACGGGAGGCCCGTTCTTATAATGGAAAAGCCCTGTTTTGCCTATTACCGTGTTTATGATAGATGCGTTCTCGAATACGTTCACCGTTATCCCCCTTTCCATGGCCTCCAGCCTTATCTCGTTGTGTGTGGTCGCGGAGAGAGAATCGCCTGTAACGATCAGTGAAACTGTTTTTTCTTCCGCTTCCGTTATTATCGTCCCGGTCTCGACAAAGTCCCGCCATGTTTCCTTAACAGGAACCTTCAGGATCTTCTGGAGATCTTCCGTGAAATTGTCCGGAGGTATCGATGTGTAGCGATCGACGTAAACAATATCTGATCGATCCATCACCTCCATCTCCTGGCGTGTTATGCTATCTGTTCCTCTGAGGCCGGCGCCTATAATGTTGAGCATTCCTCTATCCTCGATACCTCGTTAAGTTTTGCTACCCTTTCACCGCCAATTACGCCGGTCTTGATGAATCTGGATGAAAATGCCACCGCTAGGTGTGCAGCAAAATCATCCGTTGTTTCTCCGCTCCTGTGTGAAACAACATTCGTAAGGCCCGCCTTGTTTGTCATGAACGCCGCTTCTTTTGCATCCGTCAGCGTGCCTATCTGGTTCACCTTTATCAGTACAGCATTTGTCGCCTTCATCTCAATTCCTTTCCTTATCCTTTCCGGATTGGTCGTGTACAGATCGTCACCAACGATCAGTGCGGAGTTGCCGATCCTCCTTGTTATCTCGGCGAACCCTTCAAAGTCCGTATCGTACATTGGATCCTCTATGAAATAAACGTTATCGTCCTTTGAAAGTGAAACTGCAAAGTCTATCTGCTCGTCCCTGCTCCTCATATGGCTCTTGTAATTGTACTTTCCATTTTCATACAGCGAATCGGCTGCAAAATCCACGCCGGTATAGATCTTCACGTGTTTCTCCCCGGAAATATCCTTAACTGCCTCGTTAAGGATGTCTATTGCCTCTGCATCCGAAATGTTCACGCTCCATGCCCTTTCATCACCGACGCCTATGCTTATGTCCCTGAATTTATCTGAAAGTATATCCCCTATCCTTCTGTGCACCAGCACATTGGTGTAGGCGGATTCCATGAACGTTTTGCCCTGCGCCGATACGAGGAATTCCTGTATGGCGGTGCCGTTCCTGGCATGCTTTCCTCCGCCTATCACGTTGCCGATGGGCCTCGGTATGCTTCCGGACATGCCGCCAACGTAACGGTAAAGGTCTATTCCAAGTGTGTTTGATACTGCTTTTGCGGCCGATATGGAAATTGCGGTTGAAAGATTGCCTCCAAGATTTGCAAAATTCGGGGTTCCGTCAAGATCCTTAAGAAGCTGGTCCAGTTCTTTCTGGTTCATTGCATTGAAACCAAGGATGCTCTTCTTCACGCTGTTTTCAAAAAACTTTATTGAAGAATCTATCCCCTTTGATGAAAACGCTATTACCTCCGTTTCTCCGGTGCTTGCACCGGCAGGGGCCGATGTCCTTCCAAAGCCTCCTGGAACGAATATATCAGCTTCGACGGTATAATTTCCCCTTGAATCCAGTACCTTCCTGACCTTAACATCTTCTATTGGATATTCCATGATGCAGTAACATAAGCATGGAATAAAAATTATGTGACATTTTCTGAATCTCCGGTGTATAAAATGCTGCGCGAATGTACCGACTGCATGATCCTGAAAATTCTTATCCTGTACTTCTTCATGCCAATGCCAACGGATTTTATATAATATATACGCGGTGGCGGATTCTGACGCTAACTGAACGCTATCCGTGCAGCATCTCCACAATAGAGATGCATGTCACGGCCTTATTTTTTAAACTCTACCAGGTTCTTCTTATACCTTTCGCAGAATGTGTTATAATTGTGTTTATAACCGGTCCACAGCTTTTTGTATTCCTCGGTGATCTTTCCGACAACCTTTGCCGGCACACCGACTGCAATGCTCTCATCCGGAATCTCCTGGTTGTTCTTTATAACTGCACCTTCGCCAATGGCTGCCCATACGCCTATCACGGAAAAATCTGAAACTGATGCACCCATCCCAACAACAACCCAATCCTTCACGCGCCCGGTGTGTATAACCGAGAGGTGCCCTATGGTAACATGCTCCCCGATGAACGTGGCCTCCCCCGGCCTTGCATGTATCACACAGTTATCCTCTATTGCGGAATAATCGCCAACATTTATTTCACCGTAATCTCCCCTTAAAACTGCACCCGGGCCGATCCACACGTATTTCCCTATATTCACTTTTCCTATAACCGTTGCATTCTCGCTTACATACGCTGTTTCATCTATATTCGGTTTTCTTCCCTCGAATTCGTATATCATAGATCGATAAGCCTACCCTCATTTAAAATATTTTTCCAGCTATCATAGCCCATTTTTTTCCATGTATTCGTTTGCCTCCCTTTCAATCATTTCCTGATCTATCTTTATGCCGGTGTTTCCCTCTTCAATGAGATGGTGTGCTGCTACCGTGCCAAAGAACACGGATTTCATTACATCGTATTTCCTGTATAATCCGTAATAGAAGCCTGCCCTGAAAGCATCTCCTGCCCCAACCGTATCGCCATGGCTTTCAGTTGCAGGAAAATTGTTTGCCCTGCCTGATTCGAATACCGTTACGCCCTGCGATCCCCTGGTGACAATGATCGTCTTCTCCGGCTTTTCTATCCTGGTCTTCTTCATGAATATCGAGAATTCCTTTTCATTGAACATTGAAAGATACGAATTTTCATAGAAATACCTGAGTTCATCTGCAGAGAATTTGTATATTTCCTGTGATGGATCGAATATGAAGTTCCCCTTTTTGCCCCTGATCATGTCGTTATATTTCGGGCCGGTACCGAGATGTATGTAAGTATAATCATCCTTGAGCTCCGGCTTCCATGTGCCCATCGGGCCCTGATACACGAAGGCGACCTGCTTTGATCCATCCGATGCAATGTAGCATACAGGCCCGTAATCATTACCGGATACTGTTAAGAAATCCGTATTGATTCCGGATTTTTTCATGTAATCGATATATGATGAATGTGTCGAGGATGAAACTGCAGAGTATATATCAAATGGAAAGCCTATCTTTGAGGCAACAATTGCAAAGTTTCCGGCAGTTCCTCCGTACCTTTGCCTGTATTCGCTTACATTCACCGATCCTTCATCCGGTATGCGGGCAACATTCATGATGATATCAATATTGACATGTCCAAGATATGCCAGAAACCTCATGATGTTTCGTAATGAATAACAATATAAATATTCTTTTAAATCGTATAAGCAGAAGCGATTTTCTGGTTTCCGGCTTTGGATTCGAAAGATAATCATGCTGAAAAATTAATATATCATCAATCAATTGAATCATTATGAGCTACAAGAAGATCACAATATCTACAAAAGTCTTTGAAAAGGCGGATTCTATAGTTACCTGGATAGAAAATAGGCCGGTACTGGTAGCAAAGTACAACGGAAAGTATTATGGAATGGATGCCGTATGCGCACACATGGGATGCGCAATCCTGGATACGGTTAAAAATGGACATGCCATATGTCCTGCCCACGGGGCGGAATATGATGTCACCAGCGGAGAAAAAGTCAAGGATGCCTTCGTAAAGCCGGAAGCCCCATGTGAATACGATGAGAGCAGGATTCCGCTGAAGACTTACAGCGTACGCGAAAAAGAAGGTTTCTTGGAGATAGATCTCTGATACTGGATACATTTATCTTTAAAACCGCAATACATTTTTTATGTATTCAAACATGGAAAATAATGTGGTAACTGCTAAATTTGACGCCGGATCGGATATCATGGAAGATCTCAGGGAGATCGCCAAAAAATATGATATAGCAAGCGGATCGATCCTGTGGGGCATAGGGATGATGAGGGATTTTGAGATTGGCTATTTCAAGGGCCAGGACTATGCCAGGGAAAAATTTCATGAGCGGCACGAAATAGTTTCCTTTCACGGATCCATAAGCGAAAACGAACCGAGATTCCACATACACGCGGCCGGAGCGAATGAAAAACATCAGGTTATCGGAGGACATTTTTTTTCCGGGATCGCCGAACCGCTGATGGAGATCCAGATCCTGAAAATTGGCAGCTTCAAGATAACGAGGGAAATGAATAAAAAATTAAATGTTTATGAAATGAAAATCCAGTAATCAGTATTTACTGAATTTTTCAACCAGTTCCGCATCTTTCTTTATAACTGCAGATCTTGCTGCCGAGATCCTTGCCACAGGTATCCTGTATGGAGAAGCGGACACGTAGTCAAGGCCTATTTCATTGCAGAATTCTATTGTTGCCGGATCACCGCCCTGTTCGCCGCAAATGCCTATCTCCAGCCCTTCATTTGAAAGCCTGCCCCTTTCAACCGCAATCTTCATAAGTTCACCCACTCCATCGCGGTCGATCGTTGAAAACGGATCATGTTCCAGTATGCCATTTTCAACATAGAAAAACATGAACTTGCCTTCAGCATCATCCCTGCTGTACCCGAAGGTCATCTGTGTCAGATCGTTTGTCCCGAATGAGAAGAAATCGGCATGCCTGGCGATGCTGCCGGCGGTGATACAGGCCCTGGGTATCTCAATCATGGTCCCGAACTTGTATTTGACCTTTTCATGTCCCTTTATATCGCTCACCGTCTTTTCCAGGTTTGACCTTATAGCCTTGAGCTCATTTTCGTGCCCTATCAGGGGTATCATGATCTCGGGGTAGATCTGCCTGCCCTCCCCTATAACGTTAAGTGCGGCCTGAATTATTGCACGTACCTGCATTTCATATATTTCAGGGTAAACCAGGCCTATCCTGCATCCCCTGAATCCAAGCATCGGATTGAACTCCTCAAGGTTCCTGACAGTCTGCAGCATCCTCTCAAGGTATTTTATGCGATCCTCGTCAATATGTTCCTGCTTCTTCGCCTCGTATATGTCCGTTATTATGCTTTCCTTGTCCGGGAGGAACTCATGCAATGGCGGATCCAGGAGCCTTATTATTACCGGAAAACCCTCCATTGTCCTGAAAAAAGCTGTGAAATCTGATACCTGCATTGGAAGCAGCATGTCCAGGTATTTTTTTCTTTCATCTTTCCTTTCACTCATGATCATGGATCGCATTATCGGGATTCTATCCGTTCCAAGGAACATTCTTTCTGTCCTTGCTAGCCCGATGCCCTCTGCACCATTTTCCCTCGCAAGTTTTGCTTCCTCCGGAGTATTTGCATTGGCCCGGACTCCAAGTGTCCTGTACCTGTCCGCTATGGAAAGCAGCCTCTTCGCATAGGTATCCATTACCGGTTCCTCAACCTCGAGCTCTCCGAGATAGAAATTCCCCGTTGTACCGTCTATTGTAACTTTGTCTCCCTCCTTCAGCACGATATCCCCTATGCTGAGCGTCTCGGTTTTTGTATTAACGTTCATGCTCTCCACACCAACAACTGCCGGCTTTCCCATAGCCCTTGATACGACAGCAGCGTGCGATGTCATGCCTCCCTTCTGTGTGAGGAACCCGTTGCATACGAACATTCCGCGCACATCGTCTGCAGTTGTCTCAGGCCGGACAAGTATCATTCTTCTCTTCTTTGCGCTTTCCAGCGCCTTTTCCGAGGAGAATACTATTTCCCCTATCGCTGCTCCCGGAGATGCTGCCAGGCCTCTTCCCAGAAGTTTTTCGCCTCCCCTGATCCTGACCTGCGGATGCATTATGCGATCGAAGGTTTCCGGAGTGATCCTTATGAGTGCTTCTTCTTCCGTTATTATGCCCTCATCGATCATGTCCATGGCGATTCTTATTGCGGCATTTGCGCTCTTCTTGCCGGTTCTTGTCTGCAGTATGTAAAGCTTTCCCCTCTCGATTGTGAACTCTATGTCCTGCATGTCCTGGTAATGCTTCTCAAGTATACCGCAGGTTTTCACAAGCTCATCGTACACCTGCGGCATCTCCTTCCTCATATCCTCGATATACTTTGGCGTCCTTATGCCTGCAACAACATCTTCGCCCTGTGCATTTGTCAGGTATTCTGCAAATATCCTGTTTTCGCCGGTATTTGGATCCCTTGTGAATGCTACGCCTGTTCCGGAATCGTAGCCCATGTTTCCAAAAACCATAGTAACAATGCTGACGGCTGTCCCCATGTTTTCCGTGATGCCATTCATCTTCCTGTACGCTATGGCCCTCTTGCTGTTCCACGAATTGAATACAGCCTCTATTGAAAGTATGAGCTGGTCATCCGGGTCCTGCGGAAACTTCCTTTCGTGCTTATCGTATATGCTGCTGTACGATGCTATAAGTTCCCTGAGCTCGGATGGCATAAGTGCGTCTTCTTCCACATTCCTTCTTTTTTTGATGCTGTCAAGCGCCTCCCTGAATTCCTCATGTGGCAGGTAGAAAACGATCTCTCCAAACATCTGTATAAGCCTTCTGTACGCATCGAGTCCAAAACGCTCATTTCCGGTCTGGGAAATTAAGCCTGAAAGCGTTTTTTCATTCAGGCCGACGTTAAGTACCGTATCCATCATTCCGGGCATGCTGACCGGGGCCCCGGACCTCACGGAAACCAGAAGCGGATTCCTGTCGTCTCCAAATCTCCTGCCAGCCTTCTGCTCAACTTCCTTCAGCGCCTTCCGTGCCTGTTCCATCATTCCGGCCGGAAATGTGCCGTTCTTAAGATAGTCCGTGCATGCCTCTGTTGTTATGGTAAAACCGGGCGGAACATTCAGGCCTATGCGCCTCATTTCAGCCAGGCCGGATCCTTTGCCCCCGAGCAAGCCAATCATTTCCTTGCCCCCTTCCTCGAAGAGGTATACATACTTCTTTTGCTGTGTCACGTCTGTCTATTATTCTATATAAAAAGGTTTTTTTGCATCCATTAATTCGAAATAGGGAAAATAACACATATTCAAAAAAGTTAACATCAATACTGCACGAATCATACAAATTTAAGAATAAAGCCGCAATAAACTATTTATATGGAAAGAAAATACGTCAAAACAAGCTTCGGCAGGATATCCTACCTTGAAAGGAATGGCGATTACCCTTTGATCTTTTTGCATGGCCTTGGTGGAAGCGGAAACAACTGGCTGAAACTTGATCCCCTCCTGGATCCGGAATTCCATCTTTACTTTATAGATCTTCCAGGCCACGGAAAATCCGATAAAATACAGACGGAATACACTGTTGACATGCAGAGTCGGAATATAATGGAATTTATCGACATTTTGAAAATAAGCAATTTCAGCCTTGCAGGAAACTCTTACGGAGGCTGGATTTCAATGTATATAGCCGTACATTACCGTGAACCGGATCATCTTATACTTATCGACAGTGCAGGCATAAACAGGACGGTTGGTGAAATGGATGAAGGCTATGTGAAAAAATTTGTATCGAAAATAAGCACTGTCGAGAAGGGAAACGATGAGGGTATTATGAGCAATATAATAATCAATAACGCTAAGGGAAGATGGAAAATGTCCGATAATGATCTGGCCAGCATAACTGCGAACACGATCATCATATGGGGATCTGAGGATTCGGTGCTCGATCCTTCGTATGCAAAAATTTTGAACGAAAAAATAGGGGGGAGCCGTATTTACATCATCGACGGCGCAAAGCATACGCCGCAGAGAACACATCCAGAGAGGGTTGCAGAGATAATAAACGAAAATATCACTGCTCGATGATCTCTACGGTAATATTATCTTTCCAGTATGATCCGGGGTCCTCAAGTGCCCTCCTGTCCCTGAGTCCGGCGTAATCACCGGTATCAATCTCGACGCGCACCGGTTCGGTAGCCGATGTCTCGCATCTCAATTTCGAACCATTCTGGAAGGCATAAGGCGAGCATATTATGGAATTTCCGCCAAACTGCGGAGATATTGAATTCACGGATGCCACCGGGATCCTGTCCTCAAGTGCCCGTCCCCTTACGTATATGTGCCATTCATATGTGAAACCGGATCTTATGAGTGACGGGTTCAATATAATATCGACACCGTTCCTGGCAAGAATTTTTGCATAGTATGGAAAATCAATGTCATAGCAGACGGCTATGGCAATCCTGATGCCTTTTGCAAGGAATACCTTTATGCTGCCGCCGCTTGCATAAATCTTATCTTCGAGCCCATACAGGGAAATCTTGTCCTGGGTTCCCATGATGCTGCCATCAGAGAACAGGAATGACCGATTGAAAAGTTTGCCATTTTCCATTACAGAAAAAGAACCGGGGACAATTATGCTGAATTTGTGCAGGGAATCTATAGCTGATATCAGGCTTTCTATCTGTGCAACCGGAACCGTTTCATCTATCCATTTCTCCGGAAATACCAGTATATCGGATTTTTCTGCATCCTTTAGCTGCGTTTCAACGTAGCCGGTTGCGCTGTCCCATTTGACCCTGGATAGCTGAAACGCCGAAACCGAGAATTTCAATTCTGCACCAGCAACTCCAGTATATTCCTTGCTATTATAGGCTTTGGCAAATCGCTGTAGGTTTCTTCCTTTCCTCCATGGATAATCCTGTATGAATTTGTGGTTTTTCCGAAAGGATCATTTTTATAGGAATTTATAACGACCATATCCGGCTTTGATGTGAAATGTGAAAGCGCATCCTCGTTAATATCTTCAGTAAGCCTGAATGCAACCAGTTTTCCCTTGAAAACTGTCCTCAGCTGATCCACCAGTTTCTTACGTGGCTTCAGCTTCAACGTCAATGGCGTTCCGCTCCGGATTTTCTTTTCAGCTGAACCTTCAATGGCAAAATCTGAAAGTGATGCTGAAACGATCACTATGTCATATCCCTTTGCCGCTTCCTCCATGGTTTTCCTTTCGAAATCATCCATCCTGTGGGCCTCTATGAAATTCACGTAATCCGGGAGATCTACGGTTGTGTTCCCGACGTACGTTACCTTTGAGGCACCCATCCTGAAGGCCACCTTTGAAATCCAGTAACCGGTGAATCCTGTGCCGGCATTTGATATGGACCTTACAGGATCTATTGGCTCTTCCCCGCGGCCGGAAACAACAAGAACGGATTTTCCTTCAAGCCCGTGGTAGAAGGAACGGCAGACATGATCGACAATAATTGCGTTTGTGGATAGTTTCGCCTTCTCATCATCATATAAAGGATCGACAATATCTACACCTAGATTCTTAAGTTTTTTGACATTTTCCAGGTTTATAGGATTCTCCATCATGTCCCGATGCATTGCCGGCGCTATCACAACACCGATTCCATGGCCGAAAGCAAACGAGAAGAAAAGGGTGGGAATGGTATCAGTTATCCCGTTTGCCATCTTTCCTATCGTATCGTAGGATGCAGGAGCGACCACGAATGCCTTATTTTCCGGATCCTTCAGGAACAGGTTTATATGTTCTGTATAGCCCGTTATCTTTGTGATCACGTCATTTTCGGATGCCCATCTCATGACCTCCTGATCAACAAGATCATTTGAATTGGCACTCATGCCCACGATAACATTAGCCCCTTCACGCCTGAGATCCCTTATCAGGTCCGGTATCCTGTAAATGGATATGCTTGCAGTCGTTGATAGAACAACAGTTTTCCCTTCAAGCATCCTTGCATATGAATTCCTGTCATATGGCAACATAAAAATGTAATTGTATCATTATGTAAATACTTTCTATTCGATATTTTATGAAAATATATACGAAAAGATGTATTTCACTTTTAATCTTCAATATAATATGTTTCTATATGAATAAATCGTTTACTCTATTATATAAATATTTCAGTCCGGTGATCGTTTATTGAAAAGGTTTTTAATTAATAACAATATTAGTAGTCGTGGAAGCTAATGATGAGAAACTGCAAAGAATATATGAAATGCTGAAGATGTTCGGCCTTTCATCCTACGAAGCGCAGGGTTTTACTGCACTCGTATATCACGGTGTTGCCAATGCCGACACAATAGCCAGTACTGCGAACATTCCAAGAACATCTGCCTATAAGGTCATGGAATCGCTTGTCAACAAGGGCTTTGCCAAGGCCACAGAAGGAAGGCCCCGCATGTTCAAGCCGGCAGATATGGAACAGGTAAAAGATACATATGAAGAAAAGCTTCAGCAACTATTCAAGGACCTTCGCGAACTTGAGGAGAGCATACCCTCCAAGGGTGAACCGCAACTGATATTCACGATATACGGAACGCAGAAAGTGATAGAAAAGATGGAGGAGATCATAAACCTTACAGAGAAGGAGATACTTATCAGCACACCAAAGATCAGGGAGATAAGGACGCAGCTGAAAAAGCCGATAGAGAACGCGATAAAACGCGGTGCTCACGTTGTTCTTATCACGCCACCCAACAAGAGAGTACCTCCAAATGTCACCGTCTACAGAAAGGACGGGCTCATGGCGACTGACATAGTCAGTGACCAGCTCAGGGCGCTGATCGCAGGGCCTGACCTTGAAACATGCGGCTACAGCGATAACCCGGCACTGACCCTTCACGTGTATCAGTTTATAAACATGATGATCCAGATATGATGTTTAAAATTTTAATGCGGATATGTGAAAGTTAATGAAAGCGGACGAATTGAACGAAAAGATCAGAAATGCGGGGGAAATAAGCGGTAAATTTTTTATCGGCGGCCATATCTCAGCGGCAGGTGGAGTTGATATGGCCCCGGAGAGGGCTTCCGTTTTCGGGTTCAGGGCGTTTCAGTTTTTCACTAAGAACCAGATGAGGTGGCAATCCCCGCCATTGAAGCCCGAGGAGGCTCAAAGCTTTATCCGGGAGGCGGGGAAATTCGGGATACTGAATGTCATGGTTCATGCATCCTACCTCATTAACCTTGCAAGCAGCGATCCTGAACTCAGGGATAAATCGATAAAGGGACTTATGGATGAAATAGAAAGATGCAATGATCTTGGCGCAACTTTCCTTACAGTGCATCCGGGATCTTCAAAGGATAAAAATACAGGTCTGAAACTTATCAATGATGCACTCTCGGGCATAGATTCCGGAAGAGTTGCGATCCTTGTTGAAAACATGGCAGGACAGGGAAATGTGCTCGGCAGCACAATGGAAGAACTTGAAATAATTCTTCGGGGCCTCGGTGAAAAATTCGGCATATGCATTGACACATGCCATGCATGGGCAGCAGGCTACGACATAAAAAGCAAAGGCGGTTATGAAGATTTTGTTAAAAAAATTGACGAAACAGCCGGAATAAAAAAGGTAATGGGATTTCACCTGAATGATTCCAAGAAGGGCATCGGGAGCAGGGTTGACCGGCACGAACTGATTGGCAGGGGTACGATAGGCGATGGCCTGATCAACGTAATTGAGGATAGCAGGTTCCTGCATTCACCGAAGATAATGGAAACGCCATTCGGGGAGGAAATGTACGTGGAGAACCTTTTAAAAATAAGGGAAATGATCACTAACAGGGAAAGCACGGATACTTCTGATCATGTTTCCTGAACGGTGGTAATCGAATGGAAATCATACCTTTTAAGCCGCTAATTTACAGAAAGGACATTGACGGCATGATCTCGCCACCTTTCGACGCAATAACTCCACAGCAGGAAATGGTTCTTAAGAGAAACGAGTATAACATAACCTATCTTACGCTCCCGAGGGGTAGCGCCGGGATAGACCACGCAAAATATCTGCTCAGGACGTGGGTAGAGAGTAATGTGCTCATTCCGGCAGACAAACCGATGATCCTGATACTTGAACAGCGCTTTCCTGTCAATGGCAGAATCGTGAAACGGTATGGCATAATATCAAAGGTCAGAATTTTTCCGGATGATGGGAGCGTCATCCCGCATGAACAGACTTTCGAGCAGTATGTAAACGAAAGGGTAGACCTCATGTCCGGAACGGATACCCAGCTCGAGCCTATATTTCTTGTATCGACCGCAGAAGGATTTACAGGATACATTATGAATATTGCCACTTCGATGGGGCATGACAATACATTCGAAGGGCCTGAAAATGTGCAAAATTTTGTATACTATGTACGTAACGAGGAAATTATAAGGAAGATCCAATCCATGCTTAACCGTGAGAAGGCTGTAGTAGCAGACGGCCATCATCGCCTTGAGGCCACGAAGCAGATAGCGATGTCAAGAACTGGTGATTCATTTCACTTCTGGCAGTATGCAATGGCCTACATCACGTCTGTATATGATGAGGGCGTTCTGATAGGCGGCGTGCACAGGATCGTAGACAGCCGGTCAGGCCTGAAAATTGATGATCTGGGGGAATCATTTGAAATTACAGAGGAACCTGGCGTAATACCAGATTCCATAACACTTTATAACGGAAGATTCTACAGGCTCACTCCAAGGAACCTTGATGCACATTCGACTCCTGTGGATATTGTAAACAGGGATATTTTCGAAAAAATCCTTCGATTCAAAGGCAATGAAATGGAAAACAGTATAATTTATACGCATGATGCGGAACAGGTTATCGATGCAGTTGATAAGAAAGCAGCGTCATTCGGGATACTGATGCCTGACTGGAACAAGAATGATCTTATGAAGATCCTTGAGAACAGGGTGAAACTACCGCAGAAATCGACGTATTTTTACCCAAAGATTCCTTCTGGAATCGCAATAGATTCTTTCAGATCGTTCTATTCGTAGGAATCGATCATCTATTATTTTTCCTGTATTTGAACAGTATATAGTACAGGATTGGATCAAATACTGACACGATACCTCCGACAACGAATGGAAGTTCCAG
>JABEBX010016672.1_pt1 | contig 17670 bp, 17 predicted proteins | sample 7245971 | NCBI WGS metagenome assembly JABEBX01 (sample SAMN14506365, study PRJNA622280) | hot springs metagenome | biome: hot spring [ENVO:00000051]|acidic hot spring [ENVO:00002120]; feature: spring [ENVO:00000027]|sediment [ENVO:00002007]; material: sediment environment [ENVO:01001048]... | reverse complement strand
AACACACTTTTATCGTAAGCAGAAAGAAAATCAAAGCCATCTTTAGTGGTAGTCATATAGGTATACATCTGAGGATTTATGTTTTTAAGTTGGCTTAAAGTTGGAGAAACATTGGCAGCCATATCAAGTACGTTTGAGTATATCGGCTGTCCATTTACGAGTGCAACAACTGTCGTCGTTGAAGGTGTACCCAAGATAGTTGCAGTTGAAAGGGTTGTTGGTGTTGCACCTGCAGCAAATATCGCTAGAGATGCAAAAACGGCGAAAATAAAGAACACAGATACTTTTCTCAAATCTTTCACTCTCCTCTTTTGGATTCTTTTTGAAATCCTTCCAGCACCTTAAGTAAATAGGTCTTTATACACAAATATTTCCCATTTTTTACGCACTCATCTTTAATATCACTATTTCTATTCTGTCAGAAGCATCTTCAGCTCTGTCTGCTATATCCCCTATTTGAAGTGCAAGTTCCCTTAATTGGATTCTTCTTGCAAGCTCAATGTTCAAATTGAAGATCTCTTTTATAAGACCCCTTTCAATTCCGTCTCCTGTGTTTTCCCATCTTTCAACTTCGAGAACAGCGTTTTTTGCCTTATCTATATCTTCAAAAAGATTTTGAACGGCAACGGCCAAAGATTTAAAAGCCTCCACCGAGCATCCATATTCTTCTACGTATTTATCTCTCAAAGAATCTGGTATTTTCAAATTCTGAAGGTAAATGACGTCTGCAACAGTTTCAGCCTTGTTTGCAACTTTGTCAACGGCTTCTATAAGGCCTAACATATCACCTCTTGATTGAGCAAGAAAAGCTCCAGAATACATCGTGGTTTCTGCATTCCTTCTTATTGAATCTGCTTCACTTTCTTTTTGCCTAACATTTTTAACGAGGTCTGAGCAATCTTCATCACATGACAATTTTATTATCTTGAAAGTCTCATCTATAACACCGCCAACCATTTGAAGGTGATCGTTGAAAAGTTTTATAACCTCGTTTTCCTTTTTACCAAATAACAAGGACATCTTTTACCCCCAAACTTTCATTATCATGTATATTATAACAGTAATTGCCCCAGTTATAAAAGGAGTGACTAGCCATCCTGTAAGAATTTTAAGTATTGTCTTTAAACTGACGGTTTTTATTCCCTTGACAAAACCAACGCCCGCCGTCGATCCAACGGATGCCTGTGCACTTGATATGGGAATTCCAAGAAATGAGAAGATCAGAAGAGATGTTCCTTCTCCAAAGATCGAGATTGCAGAGTCAAAAGGTTCCATTGTGGTTATATCTCGGCCGACTGTATATATAACTTTTCTACTTGCGGTAAGAAAACCTAAAGCCATTGCAACTCCACCTACAAGCAAAGCCTCATCCCTTCCAAAAAGATCGTTGCCAACAAATGGACCCGTTATGTTCGCAAGATTGTTAGCACCCAGTGAATAAGAGGCATATATGCTAAAGCCAAAAGACATAAGCCTGACTACCGTGCCTCTTATTCTTATAGATTTTAGTTGATTGTAAAAAAGAGATAAAACGAAATAAGAGCCGTACGCTATCGCAAGTGCACCGAATGGTGTTATCACCCATGAAACGGCAACTTTGTCGACAATCCACCAATTTATTCCGCCTTCTATAAGACCAGCGCCTACGAGAGCGCCTACTATTCCTTGAGTTATGGACGTTGGTAAAGAATAGTGTGTCATTATCAAAACTACTATTGCCGTACCCAAAGCCGAACTAATGGCAACATCAAAGGTGACGTGCGTTATAGAATTCATTGTAGAAATACCTGAATTTCCTCCCAAAAAAGCTCCGATAAATATGAAAATTGCACCAATTATGGTGGCAGTTCTATATTTAACTATATCAGAAATAACGAGAGGTCCAAAAATCGTGGCCATGTTGTTGTATCCTAAAGACCATCCTAAAAGCATGGCAGTTGCTATCATCAAAATATCTCGAAACACTTGCTTCTCCTCTTTTTCGATCGCTTTAACTTAAAAGTATACACCTATTGAAAAGATGATTCAACACCACGCATGAAGATATACTAAACCTCTTTTAAATTCCGAATCTTACCTCTGATATGATGATTGAATATTTAACCTTTGAAGTGAGTTTAGTATATGAATGTGCCACTAACTTTTTTCAGAAAATGATAATTAAATAAAGGCAAAATCAATTGTGAATGATATTTTTCGTGTTTTTTATGAACCAAAATTGGATCGAAGATATAGTTGCCAATATAAGTATTGCCATAACTCCGAGGCCTATTAAACCATTTGAAATTTGAAGGGCTAATCCTCCAAGAAGTGGTCCAATCCCCGTTGTAAGTCCTGTAATTGCTTCATGAAACCCTCCCTGTTTACCATGATCTCCCTTTTGAGAATTAAGACCATAAAAAATTGCATAAGTGTAAGGAATTGCATAACTCATGCCGGCAAGAAATGATATGATGAAAAAGATAATCGGTGTTGGCGGCATGAATATAAAAAGCACCATCAAAGGAAACACAATCAGGAATATTGCCGCTTTTTTTGGATTTCCAACCCAACTCTTCAATCTTTCAAGAAGAATAAATGTTAAAACAACTCCTATATTTGTACCAACGATTATAAAACCCGTTATTCCTATTTGTAAACCATTCATACTTATAAGTTTAGGAAAAAGTGGGATAATTGCTGAGTAAATTAATCCCAAAAGAAAGTAAGTTGATCTGTATATTGTTCTGTAAAGACCTATTTTTGGAAAATCAATGGCATTGGAAGGCTTTTTGAGTTCTGGCGATGGTTCAAATGATATCGATTCACCGTGGCGAGCAAAATCTCTTTTCAAGATAAGATAAGATAACAAATTCAAAACAATTCCATATCCAAAAACAACGTAAGGAAATTTAATTATCAAGAATGGACCCATCGCCACCCCTATTATATTTCCCACACTCCATGATATTGTAAAACGATTTATGGTATTTACCGGATCTATGCCTAATTCTTTTTCCCTTTTTGAAAGTAATCCTTCTATTTGAGGGAAAAAAGTTCCAAAGAAAAAATTAAAACCTATCGTGAATATGAAAAGATCAAGCACATTCGATACGAAGAAACCATACACACTAAAGATCAGAAATAAAAAAACAGAAAAGATCAAAACTTTTTTTTGACCTATACGATCTCCAATTCTTCCAAAAAGTAGGCTAGCAGCAACATAAAACAAGGCTCCCACAAAATTTAAGATGCCAATCATAAAAAACGATAAATCCCACTGCGCCGCAATTGCATTAATGGAGGTTATCAAGAGATATAAAAGTATTGAATATGTATTTGAAAACAAATGATAGATATGAAATCTACTTTTTAATATTTTCAAAGTAATTTTCACATATCAAACTTTATTTTTTGATCCACTCTAATCCCAATTCTCTCAATTTTTCTCGTTTTGGAATACCATTTAAATCCCAACCTCTTGCGTTGTAATATTCTTCCAACATTGCCTCGTAATTTTGAATGGCACTTTCGGGAGTTGATGCATATTTCCCAAAATCTGGAATTTTTTTCACCCGTTGGGGAATATCGTCGTCTTTCCTTGAGATACCCTCTCTTATATCAAACATGCGTTGAAGATTGTAGATTCTCTCTCCTATTTTCAAAAGTTCCTTCCCATCTATATCCCATCCTGTAAGAGTAGAAAGTGTTTTTGATATATCATCGGGCGTAAGGCCTGCATAAATGTAAAATTTGCATAGCCCTATCGCATCTGGTATTATACCAAAATCATGGAGTATTTTCGAGGCCTTTCCTTTTCCTGTTTCCTCAAACCTATCAACTTGTTTTGGATCTTCAAGGCCATATGGAATTAAACCAAAATCAACTTTGTAGGCATCGTAAGCCATACCTTCTATTGGATGAATATGGCTCATTCCTATATTTCCAACGCCGTAAGTTAGTGCCAATGCTTTTCCAGATCTTGGATCGTGTGCTGCCCCTTCTAATCCCTTTATGTTGACGGCAAATTCTTCAGATCCTTTACCGATAACTTTTGAAGCTTTTTTTACTCCTTCTGCAAGAGTACCACCAATGCCTTCTCGATGGGCTATTTTATTTATCATTTCTATCGTAGAATCCATATTTCCCCAATCCATACTTAAACCACCGAAATCAGATTTAGAAAGAATTCCCTTTTCATGGCACTCCATTGCAAATGCAATTGCTGCCCCCGTAGAAATCGTGTCAAGCCCATATTCATTGCAAAGGTAAGTTGCATGAACGGCAGCATCCATATCATCATTCATTATGAAAGCAGTAAATGCCGATATTGATTCATATTCAGCCCCTTCGTGTTCCGGCGTTTTCCATTTTCCAGATTCAACTTTAGCGATTCTGCCGCAAAAGAGAATACAACCCTTATAACACCCATGAGATCCTACAAGATTGTTCTTTTTGAACTGATCGTATAATTCTTGACCTTTACCCCAAGAGTTTGAGTGCCAGTTCTTTGTTGGCCAGTCACCCGCATTGTCACATTTGCCTAAATCTCCTGTTGTCCCGTTTAACTTAAGTCCAATATTATCGGGATTGCTCAGTAATTTCTGGGAAGATTCACGACATGAGGAATAAAACTCTTGAGGATGCGCTATAGATATTTTCCCATTACCTTTTACCGCCACTGCCAATAAATTTTTTGAGCCAAGCAATGCCCCTGCCCCTGTACGTCCGGCCGCACGCGAACCATTTCCAAACATAACACTTGAATAAAACACTTTATTTTCTCCAGCAGGTCCTATAGTCGCTATTTCAAAATCTTTTCCAAGTTTTTGCTTAAGATAAGACGTTTTCTGACTTGTTGTCAATCCGGTAATTTCAAGCGCATCATGTATCTCAACTTTATCATTTTCTATAACAAGATACACAGGACTGGGTGCACGACCTTCTATTATCAAGATATCGTAACCAGCTTTTCTTAACATCGGACCCCAATCACTTCCGCTTCTTGCCTCTCCCCATATTCTCGTCAAAGGTGATTTAAAACATAAATTTACACTTCCCGATCCTGGAGCCGCAGTTGCCGTTAATGGTCCTGTTGAAAAGATGATTTTATTCTGAGGAGACAACGGTTCTACACCTTTTTGAAGTTCAGTGTAAAGTATTTTAGCCGAGAGACCGCTGCCGCCAAGATACATTCTTGCATCATCACGATTTAGATTTTCGATCTTGAAATTTTTCTCTCCCAAATTCACTCTTAGTATCTTTCCAGCATATCCAAAAAGTTCTTCCATAAGATCATCTCCAATTGTTTTTAGTCAAATGCTTTTCAAGATACTCTCTTCCTTCATAAGCAACATAAAAGAATTCTTTCATATTTTCAAATGTTGCTTTTCTTGGGTTGAATGCGGACATTGTATACATTTTTTCGGAACGTTCGAAAATATATTTAGCGATCACTGGAATATCTTCTTCTTTCATTCCGTAAGATTTAAGGTCTGTGGGCATGTCGAGATCTTCAAGAAGATCAAATGTAGACCAAATAGCGGATTCTGCTGCTTTTTGATCGCTCATCTTGCATGTATCGACACCAATAGCCTGAGCAATAACAGAAAGTTTTTTCTCTGCATAAGGACTTTTAAGGTTAAACCAATAAACGTAGGGCAGTAAAACTCCGCATGCAGCACCGTGAGGAATGTTGTATTTCGGCGAAATGCCTTCTGATGCAGCATGGCCAAGCGTTGCAGGCCCTCCAATCCATGGAAAACTTATGACTACTCCGCCCAACATTGCTGCCATTGCCATATTCCATCTTGCCTCCAAATTCTCTCCTTGATGGTATGCCATTTTTATATTTTCGGCCACCAATTTTATCCCCTCAATGGCAAGTCCATCTGAAAAGGGATTTGCCTGCTTTGATATGACACCCTCTGCACAGTGACTTAACGCATCTATACCTGTGTTTGCAGTTACTCTTGGAGGAAGATTGATCATAAGAGAAGGATCCAAAATTGTGCCATCTGCAAGTATCATTTTTCCCGTTATCCACGTTTTAGCGCTTCCAACATAATTTTCAGGAACTATTACAACAGCCGTATTTGAAACTTCACTTCCCGTTCCAGCAGTCGTTGGAATGAGTAGTTTGGGCTTTGAATGAGTTAAAGGTTTTGTGCTTGGCGCAAAATAATCTTCTACTTTATCATCGAACCCACCGAAACAAGCCGCAATTTTTGCCCTGTCCAAACTGCTTCCTCCTCCTATACCAATTACAAGTCCATAATCTTTTTCAGATGCTGCTTTCACCACCGCATCCACTTGTTCTTTAGTAGGTTCGGAAACATCCGAAGCATATATTTTAAAATTCAAATTACTTCTTTCAAGTGAACTCAAAAGCTGGTCTATAGATCCTGTACTCAATAAAAATTTATCTGTCACGATAAGTATTTCTTTATTTTTGGAGATCTGTTCGGCTACCTTCCCAGCCTCATCAACAGCGTTAAATCCGAAAAGTACCCGTGGAGGTAAAGCATATTCATCCTTTCTGCTTAGCCAGTATGTTGAAAAAACATCCTTCATAAATCCCATCTCCCTTCAAATTATTCTTTTAATCCTGTGGTAACAATTCCCTGAACGAAAAGATTTTGAACCGCAAAGAAAAGTATCAGAACAGGGGCAAGCACTATAATAGTTCCCGCGGTTATCACTCCCCAATTTCTTGTTGCGCCTGTGGTCATAAGCATCTGAAGGCCTATTTGAGCAGTTTGCATGCTGTTTGAGTTTATAACTACAAGTGGCCAAAGATAAAAATTCCAAGCGTAGACAAAATTTATCACGACTACGCTCCCTATCATAGTTTTTGAAAGTGGAATAAGTATCTTTGTAAGATATCTCATTGAACCTGCCCCATCTATCCTTGCAGCATCTTCAAGTTCTTTAGGAATTGTCAAAAAATACTGGCGCATTAAAAATACGCTTGTTGCGCTTGCAATAAATGGTATCGTAAGTGCCCAATAGGTGTTTACCCAGTGAAAGTTTACCATCAATTTATAAAGTGGAACTATCATTATCATTTCTGCTGGCATGAAGATCGTGACAAAGAGTAAGGCAAAGAGTAAAGAAGCACCCCTGAACTTAAAATTCGCAAAGGCATACCCAGCAAGTATACCAAATACAGTTTTACCTGCAACTATGATCACGCTCATTATGATAGTATTGATCAACAATCTTCCAAGTTTTATAGAGTTAAAAGCCTCAGCATAATTTCCGAAATAAAATGTGTTCGGAAAAATTCTTGGAGGATAAGTAAAGACCTCAGCGGGTGTTTCAAAACTCATTGTTATTGATAAAAGTATTGGTAAAAGCATTATTATCGTTATGACTATTAAAACTACTTCTTTTACAATTACATGAGTTGTCCTTCTTTGTTTTTTCGTCATTGATAATGCACCGCCTTTTGGCCAAACTTGAAATACAGATATGTGAAAAATGCCATGATAAGGATTAAAATCACAGATTCAGATGAAGCCGCCCCATTGTTGAAATAGAAAAATCCTTCTCGATAAACTTCATACATCATTGTCGTTGTGGTATTCGAAGGGCCTCCTTCTGTCATAACGTCGATAGAAGCGAAAGAATAAAAAACAGAAGATGATATATTCATTATTATAAGGAAAAATGTTATGGGTGATAAAAGTGGTATCGTTATCCTAAAAAATTTATTTACGGAATTCGCACCATCTATGGTGGCTGCCTCGTAATAACTTTGAGGAATCGATTGCAACCCTGCAAGAAAAAATATAACATTGAAGCCTATATTTTGCCATATCGTTGCTATCATTACAGCGATCAAAGCCAGTGGATATGTTGTCAACCATTGAGGTTGTATCTTAAAAACGATCAAAAAGAGATAACTTATGTATCCTGAGACAGGGCTTAAGAGAAAGGCCCAAAGGACACCCGCGACAGCTGGAGATACAGCGTAAGGAGAAAATAACAAAGTTCTGAATATTCCAATTCCAGGAATTTTATCATTCAAAAGTACCGCCAACAGCAATGAAATCACAAGACCTATACCAACTGTAACAACAACGAATATCAATGTTGTATAAACTGATTGTATAAACCTTCCTGATTGAAAAAGCTGTAAAAAATTTTCAAATCCAACGAACCGACTACTTGTTCCAAAGGGTGAAACCTTGTAAAGGCTCATAAAAAAACTTTGATAAGCGGGATAATATATAAAAATAATGATTATTAAAAATGTTGGTGCGAGCAATAAATATGGAATCCATTTTCTCGACAAGATTATCACTCCTTATGAAAAAGAGGGCATCTTCTTGATACCCTCTTTTAAGATTTATTCAGTAAAGTGAGTTATAATTTGCAAGATCTTTATTAGCCTGGTTCTGTGCCTGTTGCAAAGCTTGATCGGCCGTCATAGACTTCGAGAAGACGTTGGAAAAAGCATCGCTTATGGCAGTTCTTATATCAGGCATGGCCCCAGATAACGCACCACTCGTTGCTGCATCTGGAGTGGACATAAGCAGTTGAAGCACAGCAACTAAGAATTCAGGATTTTGAGCGTAATATCCTTGATAAAGGAGTTTTATTATTGAATTTCTATTTATTGGGAAGTATCCTGTCGCAGCACTCCACTGAGATTGCGAATCAGCACTTTCAAGGAATTTCAAAAGATCCCAGGCAGCCTGTTCTCTTTGAGTGTTATGAGTATTTATCATCCATAAACTTGCCCCACCAACTATAACACCACCGTAAGGGACTCCAGATGGATGAGGAAGGAACATGACTCCAACGTTAAATTTATTCCCGGCGCCCTGAAGCATCATCGTAATATCTCCCGTTGTGTCTATTAACATCGCAGCTCTTTGTGATAGGAACAAACTTTCTGCGTTATCCCATCCGGCTCCTGCGTTTATGGCAGATCCATTCTGAACCATTGTGTTAAAGAAATCAAGAACTCTTACACCTGCTGGACTATCAAAAACGGCTTTATCTGCTCTTCCGGTACGACCATTGTTGTTATTCAAATAGAGAGCATTCTGTACCGCAAGGAATTGCTCAAAAAACCATGCAATTGGCTCTGCTGTGCCAAAAGTAAAACCATATTGAATGGTATTTCCATTGCTATCTTTGACCGTTAACTTTTGAGCATCGGCAATGAATTGATCGAAAGTTGTTGGAGGATCGTTTGGGTTAAGTCCTGCTTTTTCAAATAGATTTTTGTTGTAATATATAACTGGGTTTGAGGAATTGAAAGGCATGCTGTAAAGATTTCCATTATAAGAGTAATAATTCCTTGCCGCCGGAATTATCGTGTTAATGTCGAAGGAAGGATCTTTGTCTATCATATCTTGAATTGGTATAACAACTCCACTGTCCATCATGACTTGTGTACCTACGTCATAAATCATAACAATGTCTGGTGGATTTCCACCTTGAACTGCCGATATGGTTTTTGTCAAAGTATCATGATAACTGCCGGTATACAAGACATCAACTTTTACATTTGGATTTAAAGCTGTAAACTGATTACACAGGTTTTGAAGCGTCTGCGTAAAAGTTGTACCTGCCCCCTGCCAGATAGTAAGAGTAATAGGTGCCGCAAAGATTACCGCAGCGAGGATCAAAAACATTGTTACCATTAACAATTTGCGTAACATCCCAATCATCTCCTTTTATTTAAAGATAGTGCTTCTCTTTTAATGTATAACTTAATTGTTATCCCAGTTTTATCCAAGTTTAAATTCAATTAATAAAAGCACATTTGTTTATCCAAATATTAGTTGATGAAGGGTATTTCAATCCTTGTAAATGTTAAAGACCAAGTACGGCTAAGAATTTTTGCAGTTGAAATGGAAATATTTGTTACGTGACACCTTAAAAGTAAAATATAAAGATAAAAGATCTTGCGCTCAAACTATGCACTTCGGTTTTAGGAAATCGTAAACATGCCAGTCCATCTATATAGGACGATTTCGCGCTCATTGCCACATTTTCAATGACCATTATTCAACTTTCAAGTATCAAATTCAATCAAAGTGCATAGCTTGAGGTGCATGAATTTAGATGTTTTTTAAGTAAAAGAGCCACACACAAATTATGCGTGGCTCTCTCTTATTCTCTGCCTTACGTACTTTTTCAGTATATCATAGATAAATCAAAATGTCAACATGTAGAAATGCATGTATAATATTGTTCTGACACTGTCACAAATTCATCAAAAGTTAATGAATACTGATTCAACTTTAAAAGCCGAATGCTCATTTATCTTGCAGCTCCAGCATGTGGCCGTCGGCATCTGTCCTCACTGCGAAGGATTCCTCTGGGGCATCATGCTCTCCGCTGTAAGATTCGGAATTTAAAAAAGATTTAGTATAAATACTGGCAAGTAAGCACCGTGAAACTAAATTTTATTCTTTGTTGTTGGCATAGAAATCAGATACAGCCTTAAAAGATTCTTTTGGTTCCCATGACATGTCCGGATAGGTTATGCCACGTTTACCATTCATATACTTTACAAGGCTAAAACTTTCCCGATCAAGATCATATTTTGGCTTTTCATCGTATGGATTAAGCGGAAAGGTGAAAGTTGATATAAAACCGCCTTCAACGTCGGTGGTCTCAAGTAATTTAAGTTGTTCAATAAGCCTTTCGGCTTGTAAAGTTTCATCACGTTCATAGATTTTGCTAAGACGGGGCTTTATAAATTTTCCGACAACAGGCAACATATGAAGTAAGCGTGTCGTGTTATTCACATTTCCCAAACCCAAAGCACCTTTTTGAGGTATTTCTTTTGTCGTTTTGAATCCAAATTCAGTTATAACCACAGGTTTTCCAAATTCAAATGCTGGTTTGAGCATATCTATATATCTGTCTTTGATACGTTCACTCCAATAATGATCTATGCCTACAAGATCGAATAGATTCCATTCCACTTGCTCCCAAACAAGCGATGCGTAAGTGATTTTTCCATGAAAAACTTTTCTGACGGATTCGCTCGCTTTGGTTAAATAATCGTTGAGAGGCTTGTTATGTTTTCCTTCGATGATGTCTTTTCCGAATAATGCTTTTCGAATTCGTTTTGTCAAAGTTCCACCTTCGATAATGCCTCTCATAAATAACGTAAATTCAGAGCCGACACTAAAAACAATTTGATCTGGCCAGTCTTTACGCAATTTCTCTACTTCGGTAGCAGTTTGTGTGGTGTAATCGAGTGTCTGCTTTGGACTCCTATTCCACAGCAAAGGGCATATCCAAACTTCAAGCCCCTGTACCAGTGCATCTCTTGCAGTTGCAACAAGACGCTGTATATCGAATCCTGTGATCCTAATGGCATTACAATGCAGGTCATTTTTGATTATCTCAAGTTCACGATGCACGATCCGTGGATCAAAATCAGGACGCCAGTTTCCTCCCATTTCAGTTCCAACATCATAGGTAACCCCTTTTAGTCTCACAAGCACAGTCTCCTTCGCATTTTTATCACAAACTTGAATTTTTCATGGTTTTACTCGAGCCATAAAATAAGCGTCGATATATTCTCCATTCCTTATAGCATAGCATTTGAGTGTGCCTTCGATTGTAAATCCGAATTTCTTGTACAGATTTATGGCCATTTCGTTGTCAGTGTAAACTTCCAATTCAATTCTTTTGAGATCATACCAGTTATCGGCAAGATCCAGCAATGCTTTCATAAGAGCAGTCCCTATGCCTTTATGCTGGTAATCATCGTGAACCGATATTCCCAAAGCGGCACAGTGGCGTCTTCTGCCTTTGAAAATGTTTAATCCTGCAGATCCGACAAGTTTACCATCCAATTCAGCAACAAGACTAACGGAGTTTTCTTCTTCTGTCATTCTGTTTACCATCTTTGCGACATTTTCTTTCGATGTAAAAGGCATTGCAAGCGTGTTTGCACCCGCGTACAAACAATTTCTCAATTCGTAAAATCCATCGATGTCCGTTTTTTCAATCGCTCTTATCTTCAATGCCATCGTTAAAACCTCCTGTATAAAATATCGTCTTACAAATCTATTATACTGAACAGACTCGAGAATGTGAACACACATTTACTTTAAAATGATAAAATATTGAAGAACCATAATGGAGGTGAGAAAGGTGAAAAAACTGAGATTGGGAATAATCGGCTCGGGTATAGCGGTAAAAGAATTACATCTGCCAGCTTTAAGGACACTTGATACGCTTTACGAGATAAGATCAATTTCAAGTAAAAACATAGACCATGCAACTTCATTTGCTCGTGAATGTGGAAAGGATGTCACGGCTTTTGATGACCCTTCAAAGATGAAGGATATAGACGTTGTTGATATAGCAATACCCGTAAATCTCAACTACGATATGATAAGGCTCGCTTTTGAAAAGGGCTGGGATGTGATTTGCGAAAAGCCTATCGCGGAAAATACTCAAAGTGCACGCAAAATACTTGAATTTCATGAAAAATATCCGCAAAGAATGCTCTACATTGCCGAAAGCCACAGGCATGATCCGGCCATAAAGATGATAAAAGATCACCTTTCCGAACTTGGGGATGTGGCCTTTTTCGATTACAAACTCGTGCTTCCGACAAAAGAAAGCAAATACGCCAAAACGGAATGGAGAAAACACCCCGCACATGTAGGCGGCTTCCTTTCAGATGGGGGAGTTCATCACGTCGCATTCTTAAATGCTATTTTTGGCACATATCTTTCTGTCAATGGATTTGCAAAACAAGTTTCTGATTTCACAGACGCTTACGATACGATGATCATGAACATAAAGTATGAAAATGGAATATTTGGCACTTATTTCGTCACTTATGCGCCAGATTACGCCGAAAATGAATTTTCAATATACGGATCAGAAAGATCCTTGAAGTTGAAAAATTCACAACTAACAATCTCGAAAGGCGATGAAGTCAAAAAATTTGTCGTGCCATCAGCAAATTTCTTTGCAGAAGAGTTCAAAGATTTTTACAATTGCGTGGTTAATCGTCAAAAACCCATTTTGGGCGATCCCTATCTGGCATTTACAGATCTTGAAATGATAGAAAAAGTTATACAAAATGGGTGATGATTTATAGTTTTTTTCTGAAATATCCAAAAGACGCTTCTATCTCAAAACCTATCTTCAAGTACAGATTTAGGGCTGGAGAGTTTTCATAGTCGACATCCAATTTTATAGTCTTTATATTTCTGCCAATCAAATTGTTCATCACGGTCTTCATCAATTCTTCTCCGTACCCTTTTCTTCTGTACTCTGGCATTATGCCAAATCCGTATATCGAAGGATCTTTCTGTTCCATGCCGACAGAACATATTCCAACTGGCTTATCGGCAAGCAGACCAATGTACATCTCTCTTTCTTTTGAATCTAAAATGTTCGATACTTTGATCATGAGTTCTTCCGGATCCCGATAGTAATTAGGAAAAACACTCATGTTAATCTCGATAAGTTTTTTGAGATCACGTTGATCGGCTGCGTGCAGCGTAAGGCGTCCTTCCGTTTGAAAGGGTTTATTCCCATGGTACGTCATCAAATGTTCTCCATGATCCCATTGAGCGTTCAACTTTTCTATCATGGCATTTCCACCCATTGATTTCTTCTCGCAAACGAAGAGAAAATCTTCAACACCGTAGGTTTTCAATTCTTCGGCCGCTTCGCAAAGCAGTTTTTTAAAGTACCCTTTTCTTCTGAATTGAGGCAATGTATAACCATATGCCTCACCTTCCCTCTTTGTTGGAGCAAAGATCGAAAGTGCACCGACAAGTTGTCCGTCTTCGTAAATCAAAAAGACATTCCTCATCTTCTTGTCAAAATTCATTAAAGTACCCAGATCCATCTCTCCAGAAAGGTCCTCATACTCTTTGCATGTATTTTCGAATTGTCTTATAGTCTCAATGGTTCTATCGTCGAGGCAGTTCAATTTTTGTATTTCTAAAAATCATAAGTGGGTAAAATTAATTTTAATTTTCTCAAGGAGGGAAGAATCATGATTGTCACGTTCAAAATAAAAGAAGATTTTCAATTTGATGCTTCGAAAGAAGACATAATAAAAGCAGCGAATAACTTGCCAATTAAAAAAGAAAGATCGAATGGCTATTTTGCTGAGATCGAAGATAAAGAATACAGAATGATGGATCTGATCAGGCAACTTATTTTAGACAAAGGTTTTAAAATTGACAGGATAAATAAGGTCCCTTCCGATTTTATTTCAAACTTTAACAAACTTGGTTTTAAAGTATGGAGAAAAAGTTGGCTTTCGACAACTCCAAAAGTGCTTTTTTCTCAAGATGTTAGAAATATGTTTGTTAATGACTTAATGTTAGACAGTGAAAAAAAGATTAATTCAGATCTGTTAGTGGTAAATGGAAGAGATTTTTCAAGTTTCAGAAAAATCGTCTTCGGTTTGAATGGCTTGCAAGAAATTAAAACATTTGAGCAAATAGAATCACAACCTGGTTTGCTTTTAATATCTACTGGAAGTGAAGAAAGTCAAATCATACTTTTTCTAGATTACGTTGAAAATTTAACAAAATTCATGAATGATTTGTCTCTCCTTGTGCATCAAATTAAAGACAATTTAAGATCATCACTTTGGGATAAAGAAGAGCAAGAGGAATATGAACGTGATCTTGAAAGAGAATTAAAAAAGTGGAAAAAATACAATGTAGATCCAAAGGTTTTGATGATCATTCGCGAGATGTACAATTTATTAGATGAGGAAGTAGTGTCATTTTTTAAAAGTTATAGTTATACCTTTTACTTTTCCAAAGGCAAAGCAGATGAAGAAGAAGTTAAAAATATTGTAGGACAAGTTAAGCCTCTTTGGAATTACATTGCAGATTCAAAATCGAAAACTCCTGAAAGGAATAATAAGGTCTTTCTTCTTAAGATCTCAGTTCAAGATACAAAGGTATGGAGGAAAGTACTCGTGAAATCTGACACTAAACTTGCAAAATTGCATGATATAATCCAGATTTTAATGGATTGGAGTAATGATCATTTCTTGAGGATTCTGGAGGTTATTTTGGATACAATCAGTTAATTGATTCTTATCTTGACTCATCAGCAGAGGATCACGAAGAGATCGTTGAATGGGCAGGAAAAGATTTTGATCCCGACAAATTTGATATCGAAAAAATAAATTCCCGCCTCAAAAACCTTTAGCGGTCAATTCAAACATGACGATAAAGGACAAAGAAGAGAACTTGCCACTGTTAGAAAAAGATTGAATGCTTATATAAAGAAACGCAAAGGCCATCTAGCGGGTATCCTGCCCTCCGCTTACCGCCCACTAATCTCTAATCCCTAGTCCCTAATGTCTAATCTCTGTTCACTGATCACGCGTTACTGTTTTTCTGCTCCGACACGTATCCCGTCGGAATCTGTCCTCGCTGCGCTGCGAAGGATTCCTCTGGGATACCGTGTCCTCCGCCATACACCATTTGCTATATGCCATAGGCCATACGCTTTTGATAGGACTTTTTCCTTAACGTCATCCCTGACCTGATCAACGGACAGGATCATGCTGAATCCCTTCAAAAATTCATTCCAGCCGATATGGCGAAAGTTCCCGCTGATTCATCCAACACTTGTTGGTAGTCTGCATTTATATTGAAATTGTTGAAATTTAGATTTGCACCTCCGTTTGCAATTGAAGTCATTGTAACGTTAAAGGGAGTTTGACCAATAACTGAAATTTTTTCGGTAAATGTTGAATAACCTGTGCTTGAAAGTGTCTCACTTTTTGTTTGAAATTTTATGTACGTACAGTTTAACATAGCGATGTATAAAAAGCATATTTTCAAAGAACCTTGAATATCATTATTTAAATTTTTAAGTCTGAATGCATATCTGCTTTTTTAAAAGTATATATAAGGGACAAAAAGAAGACAAAAATTTGAAGAGTAAATATGACAAGCCTTTCAGAGAGTCCAAGTATGTTAAGATTCATAGCCATACCAATCGGATTCGTTGCCCCCAAAATCGTTATCAATACGGCAACGGTAAGGTATATTCTTCCTAAATTTTTAAATTTTTCCTTGCGCAGATATCCGATTGCGATAAAGAAGAAAGAAAGAATTGTTGCGAACACAACCACAACAGTTACAATGATATGCATCATATTTTGAAAATTCATTACCATCTTATCGCCTGTCAAAGGAAAAAGGTTATATCCTACGACAGTTGACAAAGCCATAATGAAAAATAATACAAATCCAACTTTTGTGATTTTGTGATATTCTTGAAAAGCTTTGACAAGCATTCCAAATGTAAATAGCAGGAAACAAATACCATATATTGTTGTGAATATTCTGAGCAGTCCTGCATTCGGAGCACCGTTTGCGGTCAAAGAACTTATATCTGTTGTAATTGGATTGTATTCCTTCCACATCATCTGTCCCAAGAATACATGAATAAAATAAAAAACAGCGCTTACCATTCCGAGCGGCATAAACCATTTTATGTATTTCACAAAACACCCCCCATTTCTATCCTATTTTTTTTGATTCAATACAATTCAAACTTGTATGTTTCAAGGACCCATATCGGCATCGCAAATCTCGCCGTCTTAAGAGGATCTACTATCTGACATATTTGCGATTGACCCGTTGCGCTCATGAGCATAATTATTTCATGCAAATTCAAAGGCATTCTATTTTTTAAAATGAAAGCCATATTCTCCGTTGCCCTGGCAATTGCATCGTCAACTGTTTTCCCCGATGCAATGGTTGTAAAATAATCAACATTTGACAATATTGGATCGCTGATTTTTAGATTTTTTACAACTTCCAATCTCAACTTCACGCTCCCTGCAACTTCTATACCGCTCACGCCTATTTCTCCGTCACCCATAGCGGCATGCAAATCACCAAGGCCAAAGAGAGCCCCCTTTACAAAAACTGGCAGATAAAGTGTGGCACCTGTTGTTATCATAAGGTTATCCATATTTCCGCCATGCGATCCTGGCGTGCCGCAACTGATTTCTCCTTCTTTTGGAGCAACACCTATGACTCCTATCATTTTGTTAAGCGGAATTGAGATTTTCGAATCGAATATAGCCATCTTTCCTTCTATGGGTATCATTTTAGTGTGAATTCCTTTAAGTAAATGTCCGAGTGTGCCTTCACCTTTGCCTGCAACCATGATTCCCTTTTTTGCAACGGAAATATCAAGAATTTCAACTTTCAAAGCATCTCCTTCTTCCGCACCTTCGATAAAAATCGGTCCGGTTGCAGGATTGATTTTTGACCAGTCAAGTGTTTCAACGGTGTCGGATGAATTTTGAATTTGATTTGAAAAACAATCCATTGTTTCCATTTCCAGGACAGTTCCAGAAGTAACCTTCAAAACAGGCGTATTTTGGGCTGAAAATGAGAAAAAATGTTTCTCGCTTTTTATTTTTTCCACAATCAACCTCCAAATTGCTTATTTTGCTTATTATATCATCTTCAACTTCCGCACGCTTTTCGAATATTCGTATATTCCATAAGCAAGGCCTGTGAGCATTGAAAGGATTCCAAAGAAAAGATATCCATTAGCCACTCCAAACAAATTTGAAATCCATCCTCCGATTATATAACCGAAGATGGCCGAAATCCCTATTGTAACGACCCAGAATATGGCCTGAGCATCTGATCTGTGAGTAGGTTCTATCTTTAAACTCACGTAATA
>JABEBX010022469.1_pt1 | contig 17677 bp, 18 predicted proteins | sample 7245971 | NCBI WGS metagenome assembly JABEBX01 (sample SAMN14506365, study PRJNA622280) | hot springs metagenome | biome: hot spring [ENVO:00000051]|acidic hot spring [ENVO:00002120]; feature: spring [ENVO:00000027]|sediment [ENVO:00002007]; material: sediment environment [ENVO:01001048]... | reverse complement strand
CATCTGTTCTTGAATTTCTTCATACTTTTTTTCTAAAGATTCCAATTTATCTATCATACTTATTCAACCCTCAAATTAACAAGTTTTTCTTCTTCTATAGGTTTCATGTCTTCAAATAGCTGACAATTGCCTTTTGAAAAACATAGCACATTTTTTGCTTTTTTAGAATATCTCAAAACAATCTTAGATGCAAGCAATTTTTGACTGTGCGTTGATTCTTTTAAAAATATTGCACATGCACCAGGTCCATCTTTTGTCTCAAAAAAATCAAGCGTGCCTTTATAAGAAGCTATGGCTTCATATTCACCTTCTGATCGTGCAACGATAAGCATATTATCGTCAATTTTAAAATGTCTGCCAATGCTAGCTAATTTGTATTGTTCTAATATATTAAGTTCTAAAAAGTTTTTTAGCCTATTTGAAAAATAAGGCTCAGTTAACAAACATCCACCAGAAGGCGTTTCAAAATCACTTATATTAAATAACTTTGCAAGAGCTAATTGTGGTTTTCTAGACCTACCAGATATAGCGTATAACTTGTTTCTATCGACTATTCCTTTTTGTTCTGGTATGCTTGGGGGTAATAGTTTGGCTGACAATGGCCTTAATATTAAGCCATTTAAACCTACTGCGTTTTCTATAAGAAAAAGATTGGCTTTATTTCTTTGGCTAAATGGTCGCTCTCCAAGTACCTCTCCGCTCACAATAAAAGATGCCCCTATTTCATTCATTAGTTCTTTAGCTTTTTTAAACATCATTATTCTACAATCAAGACATGGATTTAAATGTTTACCAAAACCATATCTTGGGTTTTTTATAATATCAAAATATTCATCATGCACCTCAACAGTGTAGAGTTTTACATTTAGTTTATCTAAATTTTTATTCATATCTTGTGTATTTCTTTGATAAAAAGGAGTTTTTATAAATAATGCTGACATATCCAATCCTAATCTAAGACATATATACAACGCCAACAAACTATCTAAACCATTAGAATATAAAATTACAGCTTTATTATTCATTGGATAAATATTTAATCACACTCTAGAGTGTCTGTATTGCCACACTAATAGATAACATTTTTGAAACACAATTCAACAATAAATCTCCATTCAATTTTGATTGCATTTTTTTACACGTTTTTGAGAAAAAAGGCATGCACGCATTTTAAGCCCTCAAACACGTCACTTAGCATACATTTTTTTTAAAAAAAATCAAGTGAACCTTTTTTTGCGTGTGCTTTGTTCGAGCTATGAAAATATTCTAAAATTTGATTTGCTGTGGTATCTGCATGATTTTATAAAAATTAACTACCATAAATTTCATTTTCTACAATTTTAGTTTTCAAATCGTATATTAGGGTAGAAAATTCATCCGTTGATTGCATTAAATCCACACACTCTGCAGCATATTTTCTTTTATTGTACTTTATATATAACAAGCCAGCTTTATAAAAGTTAATCGAGGCATTTTTTGTATTATTTTCCTTCTTATAAATTAGACCTCGATTAAAATAAGCATCTGCGTCATCGGGGTTAATCTCAAGAGCATTTGTAAAATCAACGCTAGCTGCATTAAAATTGCCCAACGCATAATAAACAATACCACGATTGTAAAACGCTTTGTAGTCAAGCGGATTTATTTGTATGGCTTTTGTAAAATCATTTATAGCATCCTGGTAATGGTCTAGCTCGTAATTAATAAGGCCTCTATTAATATAAGCTTCATAAAAATTAGAATCTATCTGTATCGCTTTTGTTAAATTATCTTTAGCTTTATGGTAGTTAAAATAAGCATCATCGTATTCAAAAGAGTTTGTTGCTAATTTATAATACACTATAGCAGCATTATAATAAGCATATGGATTATTTGGATTAATTTTTTTAGCTTTTTCAAAATCACTTAATGCTTCATTGTATTTTTTTAAATCATAATATACTATACCCCTATTAATGTATGCCTTATAGTCATCTGGGTTCACATTTATGGCTCTAGTGTAGTCATCAATTGCTTCTTGATACAGTTTTTGATCATAATTATTTTGAGCTAGATTAAAATACACCATAGATTTAGCTGTATTTAATGAATTTTGCGCATAACAACTGCCACTAAATACTATCAACAATATACCTATTATCAAGATAAATCTCTTCATTTTAACCTCCACATGCTATATATGTTAACTTTTATACATAATAATTTTCTAAATTGCAACAAAAATTTTCATTTAAGTTGACATAATCAATAATATTTGCTACAATAAATACGATGGTAAATGTTTTTTTAATTAACGATAAGTTTTTAATTTTTTGTTTATTTGTATTGTCTTTGGTTTTAGGATTTATTGTAAGCAGCCTACTTACCAAAATATACATGCGGATTTCAAAAAAAATTCCTTTTTATCAAGAGATTAAACAGTATTTTTATCTTCCTGCATGGTTTTTTATAAGTATTTTATTTTTTAGTACATTAAGTTCAGCCATAAATTTTAAGCAATCCAGTAGCGACTATCTAATTACAAAAATAATTCAGATTCTATATATTTTATTTTTTGGTATACTTTCAATTAAAATAATATCATTTTTTGAATACCTGCTTAGTCAGAAACATTTAATTAATACCAATGATTTTAGTAAAAGACAAATAAATACGCAACTAAAAATTATAAAAAATATAGCAAATGTAATAATATTCATTATATGCTTGGCATTGATTTTTTTAAGTTTTAGTTCGCTAAGAAATTTAGGTTCAACAATTTTAACATCAGCTGGAATTGTTGGTATAATTGTAGGATTTGCAGCTCAAAAAACACTGAATTTATTTTTTGCTGGCATACAAATAGCAATAAGTCAACCTATAAAAATAGGGGATGTTTTAATTGTTGAAGGTGAATGGGGAACTGTTGAAGTAATTACACTAACATATGTGGTATTAAAAATCTGGGATTCAAGAAGGCTAGTCATACCTATCAATTATTTTGTAGATAAAGCATTTCAAAATTGGACAAAAACAAGTGAACAACTTTTGGGAACAGTATTTTTATATGCAGATTACGCAATAAATGTTGAAAATTTAAGAAAAGCTTTAAGTGACATTTTAAATTCTACGAAACTTTGGGATAGATCTGTAAGTGGTATTCAAGTTACAGATGCAAATGATCGCACTATACAAATACGTGCGCTTGTAAGTGCACGAAATTCTTCTGACCTCTGGGACTTAAGGTGTCTAGTTAGGGAAAAATTAATAGAATACATAAAAAATAACATGTATCAACATTTGCCTAAAACAAGAAATATTATTCATATGGAGGAAAAACATGAGGATTGTGATAGTATCAAATAGATTGCCAGTAAATATTACAAAAGATAACAAAACAAAACAAAATATTCTCCAAAAAAGCAGCGGTGGACTTATAACAAGTATCGGTGCATATACTGATAAAATGACAGAACTTTCATACTTGTGGGTAGGATGGCCGGGCATTACTACAACAAACAAATTAGAACAAGAAGAAATATTGAATCAACTTCAAAATATACATTGCTACCCAGTTTTTTTAACTGAAAAAGAAATAGATAAATTTTACTTAGGGTTTTGCAATCGTACTATTTGGCCTTTATTTCATTATTTTCCAACTATTACAAGTTTTGAAAAAGAACATTTTGATGTATATAAATCTGTGAATCAAAAATTTGCAAAAGCACTATGCAACATTATTGATCCAGAAGAAGATATTATTTGGATACATGATTATCATCTTATGCTATTGCCAAATATAATACGTCAAAACTATCCTAGCATACCAATTGGCTTCTTTTTACACATACCATTCCCGGCATATGAGGTTTTTCAACTTCTGCCATCAAAATGGAGAGTTGAGCTTATCGAAGGTTTGCTTGGTTCTGATTTGATTGGTTTCCATACGCATGAATATACAGACAATTTTTTAAGGGCTTCTTTACGTTTTTTAAATTTGGAAAATAACTTAGATATAATAAACTATAAAGGTAGACTTGTAAAAATTGGAACACATCCGATAAGCATTGATTACCTAAAATTTAGCAATTCAACTAAAACAGAAACTGTTATTTCAAAAACAGATGAAATTAAGAAACAGTTCCATCATCAAAAGATAATTTTTAGTGTAGACCGTTTAGATTACACAAAAGGAATATTAAATAGATTGCTTGGTTTTGAATATTTTCTTGAAAATAATCCACATTGGCTAGAAAGTATAACACTTGTAATTGTAGTAGTGCCGTCTCGCATAGGCGTTTATCATTATCAACAAATGAAAAAGCAAATTGATGAAAACATCGGTAGAATAAATGGAAAATTTAGCACAGTAAAATGGACACCTGTTGTTTATAAATATAACTCACTGGACTTTGAAACACTTGTGTCTTTTTATAATGCAAGCGACATAATGCTTGTAACACCAATAAGAGACGGTATGAATCTTGTAGCAAAAGAATACGTAGCATGTAAACAAAACAAAAGTGGTATTTTGATACTAAGCGAAATGGCTGGTTCAGCAAAAGAGTTACTTGAAGCTATAATTATTAACCCAAACAGTATAGAAGAAATTGGAGAATCAATAAAAATAGCTCTGGATATGTCAAAAGATGAACAAATAGAAAGAATAAAAAACATGCAAGACAGAATAAGCAGATACAATGTTTTTAGGTGGGTAAGTGATTATTTGAATGAGTTAAACAAAATTACACTTTTACAAAAACAAATGGAATCTCAATTCATTAATCAAGAAATTGAAAATCAAATAATAGAGCAGTATAAAAAAACAAAAAAGAGACTTATAATGTTGGATTATGATGGAACGCTAATCGAATTTACTAATACGCCAAAAACAGCTGGGCCCACAAAGGAATTGATTCACTTACTACATTTACTAATACAAAAAAACAACCATGTTACTATTATAAGTGGACGAGACAAAGAAACACTTCAAAACTGGTTTGAAAACCTAAGTATTAGTTTAGTGGCAGAACATGGTGCTTTTTACAAATTTTTCGATACAAATTGGAAACTTTATCAAAATAATATTGATACAAGTTGGAAAAATGCTGTACTCAATATACTAAAGTTATATAGCGATAGGTTACCTGGTTCATTTATAGAAGAAAAAACATTTTCAATAGTATTTCACTATAGAAATACAGATTCTGAAACTCAAGCAATGCTTATACCTGAGCTCCATGGTCATCTTCAAAATTTCATATCAAATACAAAACTCGTAGTAAACAAAGGACGCAAAATATTGGAAATAAAACCTGCAAATATAGGTAAAAATTGTGTTACTAACATATTTGATTTAAGAAGCTATGATTTTATTCTTGCAATGGGAGATGATTACACAGATGAAGATATGTTTAAAGTCTTACCACATGAGGCTGTTACTATAAAAGTGGGAGAAATTTCAACTTCGGCCAAATACAACATCAAAAACCCACAACAAGTAATAAAGTTTCTAGAAAAACTTGCAGTTAGCTAAATCAAAAGATCACTTTAGTACTTGACTGCTGTAACATAACAAGCAAAGTCAAGTATTCTCTCACATGCCTTGTAATAAGAAAATTATCTTTAACAAACCCTCTGCCCTTTCGCTTTAACCTTTTAAATAAATCTTCATCACTTAACAATTGTCTTATTCGAAGGGCTGCACCTTCTGGTGTATTTACCAAAAAGCCATCATAGTGGTTTATTACTTGCAATCTTATGCCACCGGTATTGCCGCCGATTACAGGTTTATTTTTCCATAAAGCTTCGGTAACAGTCAAACCAAAACCTTCTTTTGTAGATTTTTGTATTACAATATCAGCAGCTCTTTGAAGCGCATTTATTGTAGTATTGGCATCAGGAGGTAGAGATAAAATGTGAATATCTTTATCTGAATTTGCAGCTGTAAACGTCTCTTCTAAAACAATACTGCCTTCTGGATCATCATCAGCTGATCCACCGGCCAAAACCAATTGAACTGATGGAATTGATTCTTTTACTAATTTATACGCACTAATCACACCTATTGGATCTTTAAATCTATCAAAACGCGAAACTTGCAACAACAATGGTCTAGTCGGATCTAAATTGAACTCGGTATAAACTTTAGTAATCTCTTCCTTGCTTAATTCTTTGTTTTTGTCACTTAAAGGATTTATGCTAGGTGCTATAATATATTGCAAATGTGGTAAACTTCTTGCAAAATCTACTAGAGAAAATATACTTGCATCAAATTGAGTTACAAATTGTTTTAAAAATTTCCATACTTGTCTATTGGGTCTTGAAATATCTATATGGCATCTCCAAATCCATTTTCCTTTGCGATTTGGAAAATATTTTATCAATGCAGCTGGTTGTGGGTCATGAATAAATACAAAATCAGATTCATTTAGTAAGTTAAATAGCCTTTGAGCATTTTCCTCATTTGTTCTTTCGTAGACTTTTAATAAGTTCTCAGGTACAATTTGATTCTTAACACCTTGAAGTAAATTATGAAACATCTTTGTGCATTTATAAAATTCTGTTTGACCAACAATTATTTCCCATGTTACATCTAAACCTAATTCTTGTTTTAAAGGTACGATATTACTTAGCAATTCAGCTACACCACCACCAACTTTTGTTGAATTAATGTGAACGATTTTTTTATTTTTCAAAAAATTAGATAATTGAATTAAATGATCTATTTCGCTAGATCCTACTATTGAGCCTAACTCTTCTAGCATTGTAACCTCATTTAAAGAACGTAGTAAAAATTTTTAACATCTTTTCATTTAATTTTGATAAAGACATGTAGAATGGGTCAATGTTGATGATCATGTCAACTAAATTATCAAAGCCCTCAAATAATGCAATCCAATTTGAAAAATCATCTCTGTGGTTTGGGGTTCGTCTTCTTGCATCTATAAAATGAAAATACAATGAACCATATGATAAATTAGGAATAATGTCAGAAAATTCTCTAGGGTGGTGAATAAACTTATATGTACTAAATATCACCATACCATGCTTTAAAAAGTAAAATGGCTCTTGTGCATTCATATACATCAAAATTGGATTGTTTTCTAATGAAACCTGAATAATATCCAACATTTCTTGTCTCAAATCATCGATACTTGTAAAATTTTGAGGCTCAAGTATGGATAATTTTTCAGCCAAAGCCTTATCGTGAATTTGATCATTTACCCACTGAGCAAAATCATTGTTGAATTCCGGAGTGCTAAATGAGGTACGCAAAGATTTTCCCCAAAAATGATAATAAATAGAATCTGCATCAACACTAAGCAATTGTGAAAATAATTCTTTAACGTTAATAACATGTTTACCCATTGAAATAGATAATATTGAACAATCTTTTATTTCAAACGGATCAACATTAATTTTTACCATAACTTGCTCCTACAAGTTCTAATTACATTGACGCAATATATACCATAATTGTAAATAAATCAACTGCTTATCTAAATTGTAGTTGCAAAAAATAAAACTAAATTGTATAAATAAAAACAAGGAGGCAGTTATGAAAGTAGCAGACTATATTTTGAAAATAATGCCCTATGAAGGTGGCAAACCAATTGAAGAGCTTCAAAGAGAACTTGGTCTTAAAAATGTGGTAAAGCTTGCATCCAATGAAAATCCACTTGGACCCTCCGTGAGGGTAATTGAAACAATATGTAGTGTAGCCAACAAAGTCCATTTATACCCAGATGGCAATGCATATTATCTAACGCAAAAATTGTCAAATTTTTTAGGCGTATCTGAAAAAAATATAATACTAGGCAATGGCTCTGATGAAATCATTGAGCTTATTTACAAAGCATTCGCTACAAACCCTAATGACGAGATTTTGTATTGCTATCCAAGTTTTATTGAATACAGAATAATTGGTATGGCTTTTAACAAAAAGATTATTGAACTGCCATTAAAAAATTTTACATACGATATAGATAGCCTCATAGAGCATATCAATGATAATACACGCATAGTCTTTATTAACACGCCAAATAATCCTACTGGTACACTTACAACATATGATGATATTCAAAGAATCATTCAAAAAGCTTCCAAAGATACATTAATCGTCATAGATGAAGCCTATTATGAATATGCAAAACCATGCAACGCTTATAAAGAATTGCTTGATCTTTACAAGCAAGAAAATGTCATTATTTTAAGAACTTTCTCTAAAGCTTATTCACTTGCTGGGCTAAGAATAGGTTATGGTATTGCAAGTGAATTTATTGTGAATACCCTAAATCGTGTAAGACCACCATTTAACGTAAATATTATAGCTCAAGCAGCTGCAATTGCAGCACTAGACGACACAGAACATCTACAAAAAAGTGTACGAACAAACGACGAAGGAAAAAAATTTTTATATGAACAGTTTAGAGAATTAAATCTATTTTATGTGCCAACGTGCGCAAATTTCATCTTATTTTCCACGCCAAAAGATGCTCAAGAGGTTTATAATAATCTCTTGAGGGAAGGTGTAATAGTTAGAAGCATGAAACCTTATGGGTATACAAATTTTTTGAGGGTTACTATTGGCACTCAAGAAGAAAACGAAATTTTTATTGAAAAGCTTAAAAGGGTTTTGAATGTTTAATACTGTTGGGATAATTGGTCTTGGTCTAATTGGCGGCTCACTGGGTCTTGCAATTAAACAACACAAGCTAGCCAAAATAATCATTGGATATGACAATAATGAAAAAAATCTCAATGATGCTTTAAACCTTGAGCTAATAGATATTGGGGCAAATTCATACAAATCTTTTTCAATGTGCGATTTTTTAATAGTTAGTACTCCACCATCTGAAACTGCCCAGGTTATTTTAGACTCATTTGGTTTTTTAAAAAAACATACAATAGTAATAGATGTTGCAAGTGTAAAAAAACCTATTATTGATAAAATAAAAGATTACATTCCAAGCAATATTGACTACGTGCCAACACACCCTATAGCAGGTACAGAAAACTTTGGCCCAAAATCAGCCAACAACCAACTGTTTGATAATAAGTATTTTATAATAACGCCAATCTATGACGTTTCATTTGCAGAAAAAACTGTTGAAGAATTTGCAAAAAAAATAAATATGAAAGTTAAATACATGACGCCTCAAAAACATGATCAAGTATTTGCATACGTTAGTCACCTCCCACATGTGGTTGCATACAATCTCGTAAAACTCATATGGCAAAAAAGACAAAACGATGAGACTTACACATTTAGCGGTGGCGGTTTTAAAGATTTTACACGCGTAGCAAAATCAAATGAAAAAATGTGGAGTGATATATTTCTTCTAAACAAACAAAATATCTTAGATGCCATAGATGATTACATTGAAAGTTTAATGAATTTAAAAAACACAATTGAAAACAACGACCAAAAAAAACTTATAGAGACTTTGCGCAATATCAGGATTTTTAAAGAGAGTTTAGATGGATAATTTTATTTTAACAATTGATGGGCCAAGTGGCAGTGGCAAAAGTACAATCTGTAAAATACTTGCGCAAAGGGATAGTTTCGTTCACATTGACACTGGCAAGATTTACAGAAGCATAGCTTATTTAATGGGTGAAAATATTGAACAAAAAAAGCTTTATGATCTTGAAATTGAATTTAGTATAAAGAACAATCAATTGTTGCTTTTGCACAATGAAACTGTGTTAAATGACTTAATTCTTGGTGAAGATGTAGCAAAAAAAGCTTCTGTAATTGCCAAAAAACATTTTGTTAGAGATTATGTAAATAGTTTTGCAAGAAAAATTGCAAAGAGTGGAAAATTTGTAATTGATGGTAGAGATGCTGGTAGCGTAATCTTCAAAAATGCACATTTAAAATTTTTTTTAACAGCAAAAATAGAAGAAAGAGCTAAAAGACGCTCAATAGAGTTAAATGTAAGCTATGAGCATTTATTAAACTGTATAATGCAAAGAGACATAAATGACACACAAAGAGACATTGCCCCGCTTGTTATACCACAAGGGGCAATTGTAATAGATACAACAAATTTGTCAATTACGGAAGTATACAAAGAGATTAAAAAATACCTTTAAACTTTCATTTTTTCTATGTACTTTTGTGCATTTGATGCTGCAATAGCGCCGTCTGCACATGCTGTAACAACTTGTCTTAAAGATTTCTTTCTAACATCGCCTGCAGCAAAAATACCCTCTATATTCGTTTCCATTTCTTCGTTTGTAATAATATAACCATATTCATCTGTTTGTATTAAGTCAGATACAAATTTTGAATTTGGCGTAAGGCCAATGTAAATAAATATACCATCTATATCAAGTCTGGTTTGTTCTTTTGTTTTGACATTTTCAATTAATGCACCCTTTACAAACTTATCACCTAAAATTTCTCTTACAACACTATCAAATATAATTTCTATTTTATTGTTTTTCTTTACCCTATCCTGCAGGATTTTAACAGCCCTAAACTGATCTCTTCTATGTATTATATATATTTTCTTTACAAGATTTGCTAAATATAAAGCTTCTTCCAAAGCAGAGTCTCCACCGCCTACTACTGCAACAGTTTTTCCTTTAAAAAAAGCGCCATCGCATGTTGCACAATAAGATACACCCTTGCCTATAAATTTGGCTTCACCTGGACAACCTAGTCTATCTGCACTAGCTCCAGTTGCTAAAATTACTGTTTTTGTAGTTATACAATTCTTATTTTTAAGAATAACCCTTTTAAATGATGTATCGTTTTCTATTTTTTCTACACCTTCGTAGTTAATTTCAACCCCAAATTTTTTTGCCTGTTCCAAAAACTTATCTATTACATCCATTCCACTTATGCCTTCTGGAAAACCTGGATAATTTTCTAAATCGGCACTAAAAACAATCTGACCACCAAATACTTTCTCTTCTAAAACAATAGTCTTTAAACCACTTCTTGCAGCATAAATACCTGCTGTCAAACCAGCTGGCCCACCCCCTACAATAACTGCATCATACATCTGTATACCCCTTTAAAAATTGGGCCGAGAAAACCTCGGTCCAATTATAAAATTTTGTCTAGCCTTTGGGTGAAGTATTCTTTAGGTGCAGCGCCTATAATCTGATCTACCACTTCGCCATTTTTAAAAACCATTAGTGTGGGTATACTCATAATTCCGTATCTAACGGCAATATCTGGCTCTTCATCAGTGTTTAATTTACCTACTTTTAATTTACCTTCGTATTCATGTGCAATTTCTGATACCACAGGTGCAACCATTCTGCAAGGTCCGCACCATGGAGCCCAAAAATCTACTAACACTGGTACATCTGATTTCAATACCTCTTGCTCCCAGTTATCAGTGGTCAATTTTACCTCGACTGCCATAATTCCTCCTTTAATAAACATCGTTGTAATATATAACGAAAAACTCTTTTTGTCAAATGTAACTAACTAACATATTTTTTAAAGATTTCTAGTACTTGTTTTTTGGTTTCTCCAAGCGAATAAGAATTATCAATCACAAAATCAGCTCGTTTCTTTTTTTCTTCTACATCCATTTGCAAACCAATGAGTTTTAATGCTTCATCGTAAGTTAAATTTTGTCTTTTCGTCAATCTTTCGATTTGTGCATTTTTATTTGCGTACACTACAATAATTTTATCAAAATTTTTTTCTAATTGTTTTTCAAATAGCAAGGGCACATCGTAAATAATAATTGCATTCTTGTTTTCTTTAAATATAGCATCTTCTATTTCTTTTCTTTTTTGATTAATATAAGGATGGATGATTGATTCTAAAATCGCAAGTTTAGATTTGTCGCTTAACACTATTTTACCAAGCTTCTTTCTATCAATATTTCCTTGTTCATCTAGTATAGAATCGCCAAAAATTTCCAGCACTTCTTTGTATGGTTTTTCAGTTTTTTTAAGTGCCTCATGAGCAATCTCGTCTGAATCTATAATATATGCACCCAATTCTTTAAACATGTTAGATACAGTAGATTTGCCACAAGCAATCGAACCTGTTAAACCTATTCGCATTTTATCGGACACCTATCACAATGTGGTGTTTTTCTACAAAAAGTTTTGCCTAATTTAACAATTAATGCATGGTATTCTTTATACAATTCAACATTGTAAGGTATATTTTCCATAAAAAATCGTTGAACGTCGCTATACTTCTTCGAATTAAAAAGCTTATTTCTTTCAATAAGTCGCTTTGTATAGGCATCTACAACAAATATTGGCCTTGAAAACGCATAAAGCAAGATAGAATCTGCTGTCTCAAAACCAATACCTTTTAAGCCGAGTAGCTTCTTTCTAAGCGTATCTGTATCTATACTCTCATTAAAATTTTCAAAAAATTTCGCTACTTCCTTTAGGTAAAGGCTTTTTTGTTTGTAAAACCCAGAAGGCTTAATTAATTGTTCCAATTCTTCTTTTGAAGTTTCTCTAATTTTTTTAAGATTGCACAAATCTCTTTTTTTTAAATTCTCTATTGCCTTTTCGACATTATTCCAAGCTGTGTTTTGCGTTAAAATTGCTCCAATTATAATTTCATCTTTAGTGCTAGTATCCCACCAATTTTGTTTTGAAAAAAATAACAAAAGTGTTTCGTATATGTTAATGAGTATCGAGTTCAAGAAGTATATCTCCCAAAACTTCTGATGCAGAGCCTTCTAAAAATACATCAACGATTTTATCTGTATAGTTGCTAAATGTTTTATTAATCTCTATAATTTTTGCACCATGTTTGCGGGCTAAAAATGGCAAAAAGGCTGCAGGATATACAACACCACTTGTGCCTATGATGATAAGCAAATCGCATTGATTCATAAGTTTTTCGCTTGTTTCTTGCGCCTCTTTTGGTATCATTTCCCCAAAAAAAACAAAATCTGGCTTTAACACAACATTACAATAAGGACAATAAGGTATTTTAGATAAATCAAAATCGCTTACGGGAAACTTTTTGCCACAATTTTTGCATACAAGTATTCTGGAATTTCCGTGATATTCTACAATATTTTTGCTACCTGCCAAATAGTGCAAGTTGTCAATATTTTGAGTGATAATAGATTTAACAAACCCCATTTCTTCAAGCTTTGCTAGGACATAATGAGCTTTGTTTGGCTTTTTGTCTTTAAGCATTTCAAAAAAAATTTTATTAATTAAAGACCATGATTTGTCTGGATGTTTATAAAAGTAATCTATTTCAAGCAAATCAGGATCGTATTTGTCCCACAAACCACCTTCGCCTCTAAAAGAAGGTACTCCGCTTTCTACACTTATACCCGCTCCGCTAAATGCTACTGTAAACTGTGAATGCTTAATTAAATAACTTGCTCTTTTGATTTGACTCACAATTGCCCCCAATCCCTCAAAAACCTAAAATCCCAATTGATGCTTCTTGTGCTTATTTTTGCGATAATTGGGGGTAGGCGCTTAAACTGATTTTTTCTTACCCTTTCAGATATACCATCTATGATTTTTTCAGAAAAACCAAAAGCTTTAACTTCATCAATGCTTAAGCGCTTGTCAAATAAATGGTACAAAATTAAGTCAGCTTCATCGTAAGAAAAACCCAACTCTTCTTCGTCACTTTGACCAACCCACAAATCCGCAGTGGGCTTTTTATTAATAATGCTTTGTGGCACATTTAAGTATTTGGAAAGTATCCTAACTTGCGTCTTGTACAAATCGCCAATGGGGTTGAGGCTTGAAGCCATATCGCCATACCATGTACCATAGCCAAGCAAAAGTTCTGTTTTATTGCTCGTTCCAACTACTAGCGCTCCAATATCGTATGCAACATCAAATAAAACAATCATTCTAAGTCTTGCCAAAATATTGCCAACTCTCACATTACTAAAGCTATTATCTATGTAGCTATCAGCCATTTTTGTTATATCTACAACTTTATAGTTAATACCAGTAGCATCTATCACTTTGAGTGCATCATCTATACTATCTTTACTGCTTGATTTGTAAGGCATAATTAGCCCATATACGTTTTCTTTACCCAAAGCCTCTTTTAACAAAAAAGCAACCAAACTTGAATCAATACCGCCAGACAAACCCACAACGGCTTTTTGAAAACCCACCTTTCGTATTTCGTCTCTTAAAAACTCTACCAAATAGCTTGTAATTGTGGGCTCATTAAAACTCAAAACTTTATACGGATCCATAGCTTTTTTCCTTTAATAAAGGCATAAATTCCCTTGCATGATAAACTTCGTTTAAATTAATATCCACTGTATAGAGATCCTCTTTTAAAAACTCACCACTAAAGACACAAGTGCCATATGGGTTATATACCAAAGAGTTTCCAAAAAAACCCACACCATCTTCAAAACCTACCCTATTAACATATACAACAAAACTACCACACAAAGAAGAAATGTTATTGCAAATATTGCTCCATATTTGTCTTTTGTCTAATTTATTTTCGTAAATCCAGTATGGCGAAGCAGATATTATAATTGTCAACGCGCTTTTGCTTTGTTCTACAAAATGATGGACACTCAAATGAAATGCCTCTTCGCATATAAGCACATTTATCTTACCAAACCTGCTTAAAGTAGTTTCAAGATTGTCACCTTTTGTAAAGTATCGTGCTTCTTCAAACATACCATAATCTGGTAAATATACCTTTTTTCTATTTGTTAGAATGCGACCATTAGCCAGATATAGAGCGCTATTGTAATAAAACCCAGCTTCTTTTTGTGCAAACCCAAGCACGATATCGATAAAATTACTCTTTTGGACGATAGGGTTTAAATCTTTGCTACCAGCTTCAATACTTGCAAAGCTTACTAAATCACGCAATGCGTAGCCACTTGTAGCTAACTCAGGAAAAATTACTATATCGCTTTTTTTACTTAGTGCTTCATCAACAAATTCAACAATATGGCCAATATTATCCTTGAGTTTACCCAGTTTGGGTTTAAATTGCACAATTGCAACTCTCATTTAATCACCTATTTTCATATTGCCATCAACCCATACTGCATGATGGATAATTGAACCACTTGAGATAAAATCCACACCTGTTTGCGCTATATCAGCAATATTTTTCTCATCTACATTTCCAGATGCTTCAAACAAAGCTTTGCCATTAAATTTTGAAACACACATTGACATTGTTTCAATATCCATATTATCTAACATAACAATATCTGCTTTTGCTAAAATTGCCTCTTTGGCCTCTTCAATATTTGATACTTCCACTTCTATTTTTTTTGTAAAAGAATTTTTTCTTGCAAGCTCAATTGCTTTGGTAATGCTGCCTGCAATTTTTATATGGTTATCTTTGATTAAAACCGCATCAAATAACCCAATTCTATGGTTTATACCACCGCCTACTCTAACCGCATACTTTTCAAAGTATCTAAAACCCGGCGTAGTTTTTCTTGTGTCTACGATTTTTGCTTTATAGTCTTTTATGAGTTGACTCAATGTCTGTGTTTTTGTAGCTATACCAGACAATCTGCCAATTATATTTAAAATCAATCTTTCAGCTTCTAAAAGAGCATAATCTTTTGCCTCAACAATTGCGATTATATCGCCTTTTTTTACAAATTCACCATCATTTGCATTAAATTGAACGAAAACTTCTTCTTTTAAAACATCAAAAATGGGTTTTATAAATATAAGGCCTGCAACTAAAAAATCTTCCTTTGCTTTAATTAGCGCTTTTGTTTTTGTGCCTTTGCAGATACTTTCGCTTGTTACATCGGAAAAATACATGTCTTCTAATAGGTATGATTTTAATAAATCTTCTAAAAAAAGCTTATTCATTGTCTTTTAATTACTACCATTTTTTCTATGGGTTTTTTTGCTTGTGCGATTTGTTCTTCGCTAAGCTTTATCTCATAAATTTCTTGCTCTAGAGCATCTGCAACATCTTTTAACGTGGTTTTTTTCATATTTTTACAAATAGACTTTGGACCTAGCGTGTAAAATATTTTACCAGGTGCTTGTCTTTTTAATTCAAATAATATGCCGCTTTCTGTTGCAATGATAAATTCTTTTGCACTGCTTTGTTTGCAATAATTAATAATCTGCGAAGTTGAGCCCACAAAATCAGCCATTTCAATAACTTCCAAAGGCGACTCAGGATGCACACAGACATTTGCATCTGGGTGTAAATTTAGTAAATCTTCAATATCTTGTTTTTTAAAACTATCATGCACATAACAATAGCCATCAAATAAATAAATCTCTTTATCTGGCACGTTTGCCTGCACAAATTGGCCTAAATGTTTATCAGGTACAAAAAGTATTTTTTTCGATTCAAGGCTTTTTACTACATTGATAGCGTTTGCAGATGTACAACAGACATCTGAAATCATCTTTACATCGATATTTGTATTTACGTATGATACGATGCTTTGTGCACCAGTCTCTTCTTTCATTTTTAGCACATTTGACGCATTTGCCATATCAGCTAGCTCACATCCTGCACTTTCAACAGGCAATAAAACCTTTTTATCTGGCGCCAATACCTTTGCAGTCTCAGCCATAAATCTCACGCCGCAAAAAACTATCATTTTGGCATCATTATTGGCCGCTTGTATAGATAGTGCCAGCGAATCTCCAATAAAATCTGCAATTGCTTGAACTTCGTCTCTTTGATAATAATGAGCCAAAATGATTGCCTTCTTTTCTTTTTTAAGCCAATCAATCTTGTCTATCAGTTCTTTATACATAAAAAACCTCTTTTTTAGTATATAAAATTTTAGCATTTAATCAAGTTTTTCAACAACTTCTTTATTTTTTAAACATTGACAAATGATTAATTATATGTTAAATATTTTTTTGGCGCAAATTCAAGGGAAGTAGGGTGAGATTCCCTCGCTGTACCCGCAGCCGTATTGGTTTTAGTAGTGCTAAACAAGCCACTGTGATTAGTCATGGGAAGGCTAGCACTGCATGTAAACCAAAGCCGGAAGACCTATTTGTGCTTGCATTGGCCTTTTTATTAGCGGGAGTTCTAACAAAAAGGTTGTTAAATTTTATATAGGAGGTTTTATATGTTGAAAAAGCTTTGGTTAGCTTTGTTGTTTGGGGTATTTCTGTGTAATTGGGCTTTTGCAGATGAAAATGTTGTAGTTACTGCATCGCGCACACAAACGCAACTTGCTCAAACACCTTCTTTCACACAAGTTGTTACGCAACAACAAATAGAAGACAGTGGCAGTCTATTTACGCAAGACGCACTAAATGGTTTGCCAGGTATCTCAATATCATCCAATGGACCTTTTGGCGGCCAGACATCTTTTTATATGAGAGGCTTATCAAGCTATTACACAAAATATCTAATGGATGGTGTAAATATTGGCGACCCATCTCAGCCACAAACATATTTTGATATGTCTTCACTGCTACCTTACAATCTAGAGCGTATTGAGATTGTTCAAGGCTCTCAAAGTGGCTTATACGGTGCAGATGCTATAGCTGGCGTAATAAATTTTATCACAAAAAAAGGTGAAGGCAAACCACACGCTACATACACACAAACGTATGGTTCTTTTGGCACATACGCAGAAAACTTATCTTATTCTGGCAAAGTAAATAATTTTTCATTTTATTTAGATGGCACACGATTTGATACATCTGGTACATCAAAAACAAACTCTTATAACCCTCAAACTGGCTCTTACACTTATGGTGGCAAACAAGATGGTTATCACCAAAG
>JABEBX010017809.1_pt1 | contig 17691 bp, 16 predicted proteins | sample 7245971 | NCBI WGS metagenome assembly JABEBX01 (sample SAMN14506365, study PRJNA622280) | hot springs metagenome | biome: hot spring [ENVO:00000051]|acidic hot spring [ENVO:00002120]; feature: spring [ENVO:00000027]|sediment [ENVO:00002007]; material: sediment environment [ENVO:01001048]... | reverse complement strand
TCCAAGAAGGGTATAAGGAGTCTTGTTATAACCCCTGATTTTACAGTAAACTCTTCTTTTAGCTCACTTATTTTTTCTGGAGCGAGTGAAATTAGTGGATATGATAACATCTGGGAAGCTTTTTATATCTATAGAAAAGCATTGGAAAACGACTCGATAAAATTCATTCATTTTTATATACCTTATCTAGATACTATAGAGCATGAATATGGGTTTAAAAACCAGGAAGCCATAGAAGCAGCTGATTACATCTTAAGTAAGATAAGTTCTTTAAACGCCTACAAAAAAACAAATACGATGATAACGGCTGACCATGGACATACTCCTATAGATAAGATGATTGATTTAAGCAGAGATAAAAGATTAATAAAGAAACTTGAATTACCGCCTTACGGAGACAGCCGTTCACCGTTGTTTAGGACTAGATATGATATAACTGGAGACCTGGAAAAATATGAGATGAAGATTTTTGACAAGAGATCAAACGAGCTTTTATTGGGGAGGATAGGCAAAAATGTGGAGGATTTAATGCCAGATTTTATAGGAGCAGCAGAAGAAAATTTCGGTTTCACATTTAATTATAAACTTAAGAAAAAAGCGGAAGATGCTAAGTTTGAGAGGCCCTCATCAAGTCATGGTGGTTTATCAAAAGACGAGATGGAAATACCCCTTATAACATTATAAGATCATACTGCGATATCTAACTTATAATCGTCAAGTAAACGTTTACTGTCTATTTTAGTGGGTGAACCGTCTATCGGAGAATCGAAACTTCTTGTCTTTGGAAACAATATAAAATCTCTTATGTTTTGTTTTTCCTTCAAAACTGCTACAAATCTGTCTAAACCGACGGCGAATCCAGCGTCTTCTGGCGCACCATACTTAAGCGATTCGATTAAAAATCCAAACGTTTCCATTGCTTCCTTATTTTCGATGCCTATCATCTCCAGAATCTTCAATTGAAGCTCTGAGTTATTTATTCTTATAGCGCCCCCGCCTACTTCATTACCGTTTAATACTAAATCAAATTGTCTTCCCCTAACTTTTTCAGGCTCATTATCAAGCAGCTTCATATCATCGATAGTTGGAGCGGTAAAAGGATTATGAGCAGGTTTTAATTTTCCATTCACTCTGTCAACCTCAAAAAGAGGAAAATCAACTATCCATACAAATGAAAATTTCTGCTTAAACTTGCCTATTTTATCTCCGATTATTTTTCTTAGTTTACCCAACACTTCTTTTAGAAGCTGTTCATCCAAGTCCGCAGCAAAGATTATTATATCGCCATCTTCTGCATTAAATTTTGAGATGATCTCTTTTCCATTTTTATTTATAGAATCGGCTATAGATCCTGGTATGGAATGTATTTCTCCGCCTTCTATAAACAGCCAGGTCAACCCTTTTAATCCCTCCGTCTTTGCCTTGTCTACCATTGAAAGCATAAAATCCTTGTCTACCTTGCTGTCTTTACCATAGTTAGCTTTGAAATTTATTCCTTTTACACTGCCCTTATTTTCTATTACCCTCTTTACAATGTTATAGTCTGTCTTTGCGATTATATCTGTTATGTCCTTGATTTCGTAATCGTACCTTAAATCAGGTTTGTCGCTCCCATATCTCTCAATTGCTTCTTTATAATCCAGCTTCGGAAAAGGAAATTCCATTTCTTCTCTGATTATATCTGAAAATATTTTTTTAACAAGAGTTTCGACTAATCCTCTTATATATTCTTCATCCTTGAAAGAAACCTCAAAGTCTAGTTGTGTGAATTCTGGCTGTCTGTCCTCTCTCTGGTCCTCATCCCTAAAAGCCCTTGCAACTTGAAAGTATCTGTCCAGCCCTGCGACCATTATTAGCTGTTTGTATATCTGCGGAGACTGTGGCAAAGAATAAAATGTACCTTTCTTTGTCCTGGAAGGAACTAAAAATGGTCGTGCCCCTGTTTCATAGGTATCCTTTATCAAGGTGGGTGTTTCCAGCTCCAAAAAGTCATTATCCCAGAAGAACTTTCTGGCAAGCTTCGTTATTTTGTCCCTGAATTCTATATTTTCAATCATTTCTTTCCTTCTTAGGTCAAGGTACCTATATTTAAGCCTTAAATCCTCAGACGCCAGAAATTTTTCCTTTTCTTCGGTTATTTCGAATGGTGGAGTCTCGGATCGGCTTATTATTTCTAGAGATTTTGCGAGGACTTCTAAAGTTCCAGTCGGATTCGAACTATCAAACGTTTCACTCTCTCTTTGTCTTACCAAACCTTTGACCATAATAACGTACTCTCTTCCCAATGATTTGGCAGTCTCGGAGATATCTCCTTCAAATACGACCTGCGAAATTCCTTTCCTGTCGGCTAAATCTACGAATACCTTACCGCCGTGATCCCTGATATACCTGGCCCATCCTCTAAGTGTAACTTCTTTGCCTATAAAATCAGGAATCAAATCTCCACAATAAATTTCCATATAACTAATTGATTAATTAGCTTTTATTACTTTCTTTATTAATTCTATTGACTCCGCCGCACTTAGGTGATATCTGTTTTTTACCTTACCGACAAGAAAATCTATTGCTTTGTCATTCTTTGAAATTTTTTTTATTAAACTCTCGTCTTCAGCGATTGTCTTTCTTATATAATCCTCCACTTCTTCCTTATCGACATTTGAACCCATCGCTTCACCTTTCAACGCTGAAATAAAAGAGGCCTTGTCCATACCGTCAAAATCTTTGGAAAGCAACCTATCAAATTCTTCTTTAGAAAATGAATCGACACCAAAAGAAGCAAATTTCTCTAGAAGAGCCACTTTTCTCTTTAGATCTTCTTTACTGGAATCGACAAGAAGGTTTAGATTAAACTTATTGAAGGCGATAAGCTCCATTAAGACTTTGCTGTTATAACCTGTTTTATGTGAAAGTTCCTCAGCTATCTTCCTTGCAATCACAGGTCTCTCAAGCTTTATGCCAGAGGTAGTATAAAAAGTAAGGTCCGGTTCAAAGATAAACCCATACTCCTCTTCTGTTTCTTTCTCCCTCGAAGAGAACGTTTCATTTAAATCTTCTTTGTAGGTTCTTGTTTCTGTCTTTATGTACTTTCCTTCATTTATCAAAGAAGTCTGTCGTTTTATCTCATATTCTGCTGCGCCTATAAGATTATTTATCCCCGTAACGTTCTTTACTTCAACTCTATTTTCTGCCAGAGATATGTTCAAATCTGCCTTTAATTCCTGGTTTATGTCAACTCCTTGATAGTACAGTATGCTCCTTAATTCGGTCATAAACTCTCTTAATTCGTCCAGACTTGTTATGTCTGGGTCCGTAACGATCTCATTCAGCGGTATACCTGACCTATTAAAGTCTATAAGAGAATAGTCTTTTTCCCTGATTATCTTTGCAGGGTCTTCTTCTATCTGCACTCTTCTTATCCTTACTTTTTTATTGCTTAATTCAACGTAGCCTTCCAACCCTATCGAACCGTCTAGTTGTGTGATCTGGTAGCCTTTTGGTAGATCAGGATAAAAATACACCTTCCTTACAAACCATATCTTGCTGTTTATCCTGCAGTTTAAGGCGTTTGCAATGTTAGCTGATATCTCCAATGCTTTCTTGTTTAGGACTGGCTTCGCCCCTGGAAGCCCTAAACATACCGGACATACGTTTGAATTAGGCTCGTCTAAATTCTCATACGCTAAATCCGAACAGAAAAGTTTCGTTTTCGTAGGCAATGCCACGTGTACCTCTAGACCTATTTTCATATCAGCTGACCTCCTTCTTAAATTTGTAGGAGAAGTGCCGCTCCCAGTCCGACACAAAGTCTAAAAGAGCATAGTCATTGAAATGATCTGATATAATCTGAGCACCTAAAGGCATGCCTTTCTCATAGTAATAAGGAAAGGAGATGTGCGGAAAGCCGCAAAGGTTAGGAGGGATTGTGAGCATATCCATAGAGTATGCTTCTACGGGTGTTATATCTTTTATCTCGTTTATCTTTGGAGTAAAGATAGGCATTGTTGGCATTATTATAAATCCGTCCTGCAGAATCTTCTTCATCTGGTTTATTATAAGAGTACGTATAGAAAGTGATTTCTCATAATACTTTGATTTCACACTCTTGCTCCTTATGAATGTACCAAGTATCACTCTTCTCTTCGCTTCTTTGCCGAACTCTGCCCTGGCTAACTTGAAAAAGTCATTGTAATTTAAAGAGAAGTCCTTTACTTTAAAGCCGTACTTAAACCCCTGATATTTAGCTAGATTTGTAGAAGCTTCGGCCATGGATATGATGTAGTAAGTCTGTACAGAATAGTCCATCTCCCCTATTTTTACGTGCGATATGGAGTATCCCTTTCCTGCAAGTTCTGCTAAAAGTGAATCAAATCTATCTTTTATTCTTTCGTCTACACCTTCTAGAAGATTATCCACGACATATAATTTATGGTTGTTTTTATTTGATATCTCCACCGACAACGAAGTTGTGTCTTTTTTATCTTCTCCCTTGACAATGTCCATTACCTCTCTTATACTCTCAGAGTTTCTGCCCATAAAACCTATTTTATCAAGTGAATTTGCGTAGTCTATAAGGCCATATCTTGACACTATCCCATAAGTAGGCGTAAAACCTACTACTCCACAAAAAGCTGCGGGAGCAGATATCGAACCACCGGTAGATTCTGCCATTGAAACGTGATTTTTGATTATTGCAGTAGCGACTGCACTTCCTGAACTTGAACCGCCTGTGACATATCTCTCATCGAAAGGGTTTCTTGCAGGGTTCTCTGAATTCAGCCCAAAACTTCCAAATCCAAATTCATCCATGTTAGTTTTGCCCATCACGGCAAACCCTTTGTTTACCAGCCTTTCAACCGCAGTAGAATTGAACCCGGGTGAGTACCCGTAAAGTATCTTGGAAGAAGCCGTCGCCGGCATGCCTTTTACACAGATATTGTCCTTCACGCTTATGATATTTCCGTTTATTTTTCCCTTATGTATAAAATTAAATGCGTGAAGGCTTTCATTTTCTCTTTCTATTTTTTCAGCAAATCTCTCGTACTCTTCACCGCTTAAATTAAGAAACTCCGCTTTCATACTTTAGGCCCTAAAAAATAAAATCTGTAATTATCGCTGTTCTCAAACGTATCTTTTAGGTTTTCCTTCCCTTCTGTTGAATCTTCTCTCAATTTTTCTGGTATTTCTACGGGATGAAACGCTTTCTCCACACCCTCGATTTGGACTTTGTCAATTTTGTCAAAAAAACTGATTATTTCTTCAATGTCTTTCTGCATAGATACGATTTCCTCATCGTCTAAAGACAGCCTTACAGTGTCCAAAAGTCTCTTAAATTCCTCTTTTTCCATGATATTTAATAATACATATGGCTTTTACGAATATAATTATTTAATCTCCTCTGCTGATTGATAAGAAAATATAAAAATCAGCGGACCGTTAATAGGAGATGAAAACGCTTGTAATAAAGATACACTTCGAGATGGATGAGAATATATTAGAAGAGGAAAGCACTGCAAAGAATATATGGCTGGGCCAATGCAATATTCCCATCCGGTTATACAATATATAAAACTAGAGGGGCATGGAAAGGCCTTGCAAAAGAGAGTTTTACAATAGAGAGATATGATAAAGACGTTAAACTCATAGAAAAACGACCCTTCAAAATGGCGGTAAAAAGACTTGCAAGAAACCTAAAACAAAAAGAGGTGATTGTCACGTCTTTTGAAGCAAATATTGAAAAATTCGCATCAAATCAAAGATATTAAATATTTTTTAACTGAAACCTCCTATTAAACTAATGCAAAAAAAGGTAGAGAACACGATAATAATAGTCATACTAGCTATATTTTTGGCGTATTTCCTGCTAACTTACAACCTATCACAGGCAGTTAATGATATAATCCACATAAGAATTAGCTATTTGCCATACATAATACTCGCATGGGTAATGTTCACTGCTTTTAAATTCCTGCCTTGGGAACTTGCGCTTAGAGAGATAAAGGTAAAAGTACCTATACTCAGAAGTTTCCTCATGATGTATGCTTTCTTTGGTATCGGAGCATCGACAGTGGGGATAGGGCAGCTAATCCCATTAAGAGGATTAGATAAATTCAAGAAAAACGCGAGATTCTTCTCTTTAGGAGTAATGTTTTTCGTCGGAGCAACAGGAGGATTAGGAGCGGTGATACTTGCTTTGATATCTTCGGTGCTGTTGTCTAAATTTATTTTGTACCTCCTATTCATATTCGCAGCTGCTTATATATTCTTTACAGTCCTTGGTTTCGATGGCCCTTACAAAAAATTGAACTCTGCCTTAAAGTATTATAAAAGATTAAAAAATTCAAAGACTGTAAAAAATATACTCAAATATATAGATGGAATGAGAAAAAACAGGAGTTTAATGTCCCAGCGGTATTTTTTATTAGGTACAGTGTTTTTTATTCCTTCTCTACTGTCTGAAGCCCTCCTTTTAGTCTTCGTTCTTGCGTCTTTTAACGTTACTATACCCCTTATAGTAGGAGTATTTATTTTTACCATATCTGTAACTCTCGGGAATATCAGCCTGCTTCCATCCGGAATAGGCGTCGAGGACGTGTCTTTGATTGCTCTTATGCTTGTATTTAACATCCCAGGAGTTATAGCAGTCGCTTCGCTCATAATATTCAGATTTCTAAATACTTTTATTGTAATAATAGCTGGTTATTTATCTATGGGGGCATTAAAGACACTAAAGTAGATTATGGACAAAAAAATAAAGGTTTTGCTTGTCTCTGTGAGTTTTAAATCGAAAAGTGGCATAGGAATCATAGAACATGGTGTCAGGATAAGAGACAACTTTAGAAAATACAACAAAAACGTAGCAATACGTACGTACAATCTGACAAATTCGAAGCTATTCTATTATGTAAATAAAAATTTTAGGGGGTACACCACTAAAGAAGAAGACGAAGAAGAAAAAAGCAAGATTAAACCGGACATAATACACTATATGTCGCCAGGGATATTTTTATCAAGCAGCTTTATAAAGCCTTTTTTTAATTTTAAGGCAAAGCAGATAGTGACAATACATGATTTAGATATGATAAAGAAAATCCCTAAAATCGGTATAAAAGAATACACTAATATAGATAAATATTCTATAGAGACCGCAGTACCTATGAGTGTCATTGGGCGTATCGCACACTTTGCAGAGAAGACTGGATTAAAACTTGCTGTAAAAAAGGCAGACCATTTCATATGTGTAAGTGAAAATACAAAAAAGGACCTTATAAGGCTATTCAAGATCAAAGAAGAGAAAATATCTGTGGTGTATAACATTATAAACAAGGAATTTAAGCATCTGCCAAAAAAGAAGGGAGAAAAGATTATAATAGGACATTTAAGCAGTTATGCTTACAATAAAAATGCGGAGATGCTAGTAAAAGCATTTAAAAAGGTAAAATCAGACAAGTTTGAACTGCATTTGTACGGTGCAAAACTGCCTTTTGATATAAGTGATGATAAAAGGATAAAATATTTTGGATATGCAGATGACCTGGTAAAGATGTATAATTCTTTTGATGTTTTTGTCTTTCCTTCGTTATGGGAAGGGTTTGGAATGCCAGTGATGGAAGCGAAAAGATGTAAAATTCCGGTTATAACCTACAAAAAGGGCGAATTACCAGATATCGTCAAAAGAAACACACTACAGTTTGACAATAAAGAAGACCTAACAAGGATTATAGAAAACAAAGAATGGAAGAAAATTGACATTGAAAAAGCGTATAAAGATACTATGGAATGTAGCGAAATAAAGATAATAAAACAGATAGAAGATGTATATAAAAAAGTTTTGGAGGAAAAGTAATGTTTATAGGAACGTCAACTTCTGCACACCAAGTAGAAGGAAATGATAAAAATACAGATTGGTGGTACTTTGAAAACAACAAAAGATTAAGGTATAAGTCTGGAAGCGGATGCATGCAGTACAAGTTATACAAAGATGACATAAAAATAATGAAAAGTCTAAGGCTGAATGCTTACAGATTTGAGATAAACTTTTCTAGGATAATGCCTTCTCCAGGGATAATAAATAAGAAAGCAATAAAACATTACAAGTCATTAATATCCGAACTAAAAAACGCAGGGATAGAACCTATTCCTACCTTGTGGCATTATACCTTACCATTATGGTTTTATAATATACATGGTTTTGAGCGTAGAGAGAATTTCCATTACTTCATAAAATATGTAGACGCCCTGCTTGAAAATGACCTGGACGTAAAATATGTCTTAACCATAAATGAACCTGTAATATACGCTTCAAAAGCGTACCTATCTAGAAGGTATCCTCCTTTTAGAACATCTTATATAATGTTTAATAGGGTATTAAATAATATATTAGCACTACATAATGAAGTCTATGATATACTTAAAGCAAGCGGTTATACAGTATCCTTCGCAAACAATTTTATAGAGTTCAAAAGCGACGCAGTATTCTATCCGATTACAAAAGCCCTTGATTACTTGTTTAATCAGCGGCCACTGCTTCAAACAAGATTTGATTTTATAAGTATTAACTATTATAAAACCATGGACACATTACGTTTTATAGGGTCAAGAATAAAAAGAAGCAGGAAAAAGATCTGGTTTATAGACCCAACAGGTATAAGAAAAATCGCTGAAAGAGAATACCATCTGTTTAAAAAGCCTGTCATGATAACTGAGAATGGAGTTAACACGTTGGATGATAATTATAGGATAAAATTTATAAATGACCACTTCTCAGAACTAATGACAGCAAAAAAGGCAGGAGTTCCTGTTCTTGGATATCTACATTGGTCTTTCATAGACAATTTTGAGTGGGATTTTGGTTATAACAAAAACTTTGGGATAGTAGGTTTTGATGATATAACAAAAAGGAGAATAATAAAACCAAGTGCCTTTGCATTAAGAGACATTGCTATAAAATATAATAGGGGTAAAACTAATTTTTAGGCTTTTTGTTTTTTCTCCTTATAGACTTAAAATTAAATTTAAATTTCTTTGCAAACAAGGCCCCTAACGCACCGATAAAGTAGATAAATCCTGTTTTAAATGTGCCTTCTTTAGAATGCCGCCTATAAGACATCCGCACACTCTCTTTCATCATTATAAATTTGCCTTTTTTCCTTAATCTTGCAAAGAATTCCTTGTCTTCTGCCACGTCTATTCCCTCATTGAATAAACCACTTTCCTTTACAGAGTCTGCCCTGCAAAAATCACATCCATATGCGGCCGGTATCAATGTTAAAAAAGTCATTTTCTTATAGATATAAACAAATTCATTCAATATCTTAAATTTGAGGAGGTCTTTTTTCCTCAAATCCTTCAAATTCAGTTTCGGTTTAGGTTCCAAGCAAACCACTCTATTGCTTATATCCTTCTTAAAAATGTTTATAACTGAACTAAAAAGATTCTTTGGAAGGATATAATCTGCGTCGATTAGGGCTAGTATCCTTCCTTTCGCGGCTTTAATCCCCGCGTTTCTTGCTGAGGATATATTCGTCTTTGGAACAGAGATTACCTTTATATTAAAGGATTTAAGTATTTGTGGGGTTTTATCCGTGGATGAATCGACAGCTATAACTTCATATTTTCTATAGGTCTGTTGCTTTATCGACTCTAGTAAATCTGAGATGTAACCTTCCTCATTGTATACTGGTATTATTACCGAGATAATTGGGTCTTCTTTCATATTTTACAAAAACCTTTAATAATTTATTGACTTAAAAACTATTTGTAGTATAGTTATATATTTCTTTTTAGTGATAAAAAACCGTTAAAAAAAGATATTTATCCCTAAGATATCTTACATTTTTGAGGTGGTGTTATGAAATACACTTTCGCATGTAAGGATATAGGAATGGACTGTGGCTTTAAGACTGAGGCAAAGACTAAGGAAGAATTGATGCCTAAAATAGCAGCTCATGCTAAGGAAAAACACAACATGGACCCAATTCCTCCAGATGTAATGACAAAAGTACAGACTGCGATAAAGGAGAAGAAAGGACTCCTTTAAGTAAGTTTTTTATTTTTTTTTTATTTTTTATTTATTTTAAGAGATACACATTATTATTTCCTTCTCAAGTAGGGTGGAAAAGATAACTAAACGATTCTTTTAAGCTCATTAGTTCATAGATAGATGTGTAAAACTTAACCAAAAGATTTGACAAAAGAGATTTACTCAAAGCCAAGTTCTTGAGGATCAACTTTTCAGAAAACATAACTATACTTGCTGCTACGATTCTATGGGGCAGATTTGCCACTTTTTACTTGTCAAAGTACTGAATATGGGGCAGCCGGGATTTGAACCCGGAACATCCAGAGCCCAAGTCTGGCATCATAACCAAGTTAGATCACCGCCCCAATTATATGATAAAACAAAGACAGTACATATATAATAAATTATGGTATTAAAATAGTTCATGACGTTTCTTAACATAAAGAATTTTTTCTTCTTCTGATATAGATTCCAAAAGCAGCTCTCCTGAAGTTATATCCTCCTCGTTTATATTAAGATAGTCATAAAATTTACTGCCTTTTCTATCAAAATAGAAGTATACACCAGAGAAAAAGGTTATTCTGTCGTTTGAAATATAAAATTTATTTAGCGGTAATTTTTGCGGCAGGAATAACTCTATGCTCTTGTCTTTTTTGTTATACACCACCATATTCAGATTTTCAGTATATATCCCCTCAAAGTATCCCTTTAGATTCTCTTTCTCGTTTAATTCTTTAAGATAGCTCAGATCTGAAACAAGTACATCCTTTCCTACTTTTTCTCTCAATGAGAATAATGAAGCTATATAATCCTCATGATATATCTTATCAAAGGACGGTAACATCCCGTAAGCCTCAAAAGACCGAAAGTCAGCTGATACCTGTTCTATGTTTAAAGAAAATTTCTTTAAAATATTAATCTTATCATCCAAGATACGAGACAGAGCGGAAACCCCTTCGTTATAATTTGATAAGAGCATTGAAAAGATAGATAAAAAGTAATATATAAAGTTATTTTTGTAATGGTTTTTCTGATAGATATTTGATATCTGCGCTATTTGACATCGAACTGCCGCTACTTAGGTTATGCTACTAGGTTTACTAGCAATTTAGATTTTATTTTCCAGAGATCTTTACATTGTCTATAAGTATTGATGGAGAGTATATCCCTCCAAGATTTTGAACATTGTTCCCTATCTTTATAATACCCTTCAGCATCTGCAGCATATTCCCTCCGACTAATGTTTCTTTTACTGGGAATCTTATTTCCCCATTCTCTACGTAATAACCGATAGATACCATGGAAGAAATGTCGCCGGTAGAAAAATTGGGACTGTCACCGGTATTTATAAGGTATATTCCCTTATCCATGTCTTTTAACATATTTTCAAGGCTATAATCCCCTTTCTCAAGGATGGCATTAGAAGGCCTTATACCTCCTAGTGTCAAATTAAAATTATTTCCTAATGGTTTCTCCTTTAACTTTTCTGAGCTGTAGATATCATTAAGATAATTCTTTAAGACTCCCCTCTCTATGAAATATTTTTTACTTGTGGGGACCAATTCATCATCAAATTTCCTGTTATAAAGACTATCTCCAAATATCGGTAATTCCTTTAAATTAAAGTTACTTGAAGCTATCTGCTTATTTTTAAATTTATTCAAGAAGCTCCTCTTCTTCAGTATTTCCTCACCATTTATAGCCGCGAATATGTTGTTTATAAAATCAAAAGCTGCTTTTGGATCGAATAATAGTTTACCATAAACAGTAGGTGCTTGTCTTGCGCCCAACATGGATTTTGACATGGCAATAGCCGAACTAAGATTTCCCTCTATATTTAAAGAGCTTGTATCTTTTGACTCTGAAACTTCCATCCCACTGCCTTGGTCATTGCCGTCTTTTGAGACTACACTGCTTTCCATATTGACTATAGACCATTCAAAATCCGCTCTCGCACCGTAACTATTAGCAGTATGCATCTTCAGATTTTCTTCGGACAAAAAAGAGTTAATAGAGTATACCTTTTTATCTTTTTTCGCCGATTGAACTGCTTTTATAAATTTATCGTCTACAGGTTTACTTTTGCTACTTATAACCTTCTGAACTGATTTATTCTTCGATGAATAAAATTTGGTTTGACTGTCACTTGAGCCAAAAAGTTTGGCTAGTTTGTACGCTTTTATTATAGCATCCTGAAGACTCATTGCTTTGCTGCTGTTCAAGGAGATATCCGCGCTCCTGCCTTTGTATATACACGTCACTGAAACGCTTGAAACTTGTTTTGTTTCCTTACCTGAAAAAGAGGAATTCTCTATTTTTGTGGTATAAGACAGAGTATCTAAGTAATTTATCTGAAACTGCGCGTCATTTAAACCGCTTTTCTTTATCTCACTTAATAAAAAATCACTGTCCACCTACTACCACCCCTCTTACTCTTATGCTGGGACCTCCGCTGGTAACTGGAACCCACTGGCCCATCTTACCACAGCTTCCGCCATCAAACTCTATGTCCTTGCCAATAGCATCTATTTTATTAAGTATATCTAAAGTGCTTCCGGCTAAGGCCGCATCTCTAACGTATTCCTTTAACTTACCGTTTTTAATCTCCCGTCCATATTGTGCTTTAAACATGAATTTCCCGCTTCCTGGGTCAGTATACCCGTATTGAAAGCCGTAAAAGGCTATACCTTCCTTGATATCTTCAAATATATCCTCTGAAAAGTCTCCTGGCTCTATAAATGTATTAGACATCCTTGGTATGGGAATAACATTAAAACTCATGGATCTCGCCGCTCCATTTGGTTTTAGCTTTAATTTTTTTGCTGTCTCCAAAGAATTCAAATAATCCATTAATATTCCATCCTTGACAAGATATCTTTTCCTACTTTTTGTGCCTTCCTGATCAAAATAGTACGAGCCGCGTAAACCATTTATTGTTGGATCATCCGTTATATTTACTATATCCGGGCCGACTCTCCTATTCAGTTTATCTTCTAATATAGACTCTTTATTGAGAACCGCGTCGGCTTCGGTTGCATGACCGAAGGCCTCATGTGAATAGACACCTGTCATCGAATGATCCAGAACCACATCATATTTTCCACCTTTTACTGCCTTTGCATCTACCAGTTTCAACGCTTCTTCTGACGTTTTTTTACCTAATTCTTTTACTTTCTTTGAGTCAAACAGCTCAAAACCGCCGTTGCTTTCGATCGATTTTCTTACGCTCTGCTTGGAATTACCGCTTTTCACGAAAGACTCAAGCATTAGCCTAGGATAAGAGTCATAAAAAGAAACTAGCGCCCCCCTATTGTTACCGATAACCCATAAATTAACGCCATCTTGATAGTAAGCTATCCTTGAACTGATTCCCTTTAATTTTGCAGATTCGGATAGTTCGTTCACTATCTCGATTTTATCCTTGAAGGGAACGAATCTTGCATCTGTTTTCCAGAAAGGCTCTAGATCTATTTTGTTTATTTCCGGCTCTAAATCGGTCTTCTCACATTTAAATTTATTTTCTAGTGATGATACTGCCTTCTTGATGCTTTCATTCGTGATTAAGGTACTTGAACTAAAGTACCAAATGCCGTTTTTCAGCATTCTTATACCAAATCCACTACTTTCTGTCATATGGTTGGTCCTTATCTTGTTGTCTTCTTTTATAAGTAGCTGAGAATAACTTCTCCCCAACCTTATGTCCGCAAAATCTGCATTTTTCACTAATGTATTAAAGTACTCAATATACTGTTTCAACTCCTCTAATTCAGAATAGGCCATATCATCCACTATTTTTATGTCTTCTATCAATTTTAAATCTATTTAATAATTAAGAATAAGATTATTATCATGCTATACCCGACCATATTGAGTTTTTTAATGCTTGGAACGGCAGGAGTGCTGCTTATAGGATTCTTAGGCAGAGTGCTCGGAAAGAAGACCATGATACCCTATATATTATGGCTGATGTTCTTCGGTTTGATACTCGGGCCGGTATTCCATCTTTTAAGCCGTGGCTCCTTGCTTTCTTACCTTCCTTTTATAATAAACATAATAATCCTTTTGGTCTTGTTTAACGCAGGTTTAAACATAAATCTAAGGAAGGTGATCCATACTATCTCTAGAGGTCTAATATTATCCCTTACAAACTTCACTTTGTCGTTCTTATCTGTGTTCATAATTGTCTACTTCTTGTTAAATAACCTGCTCATTTCTGCCTTGCTTGGATTGAGCGTGGCGGGTTTAAGTCTGTCTGTTGTATCTGGATTCAGTCGCAGAAGCGGCACGGAAAAAGACAGGAACTTGGTAGAGTTAGAAGCAACAGTAGAAGAGCCTTTAACCATAATATTTGTGCTTGTTTTAGTGGGTGCTATAATACTTAACAACACCAGTGTAAGTTTCGTTGCAGGGAAGGTCATATCTGAATTTTCTATAGGAGCTGTTTTAGGAGCATTGATAGGTATGGCATGGGTCCCTATAATGAGTTACCTGCAGAGGAAAAGATATGACTATTCTTATGTGGCTTCGCTTGCGATAGCATTCCTTCTTTACGTATCGATTCAAGCAATAAATGGGAGCGGCCCTATCTCGGTGCTTGCTTTCGGGGTAATAATCGCAAATGGAGAAAACATCTTTAGATCGTTGAAGTACAAACACAGTGAATCCTTTAATTTAAACAAAGAATCGAAATCTTTTAACGACCTCGTTACTTTTCTGACGACATCTTTTTTCTTTGTATATTTTGGCGCGCTTGTAGTCCTAAACGATTATTTAGGGTTTGTTTTAGGGGTAGTAATCGCATTAGTCCTTGTTATAACGAAATATTTATCGACTAGGATGGCCCTTTATAAATCGGTTAATAATAAAAGAGACAAGGATGTTATCGCATCTATGGTGTCTAGAGGTGCTGGCGCAGCGGTAGTAGCAGCTTTGCCATTAAGCTATAGTATCCCTGGTACAGGAGCTTTTATAGACATAATATTTTCAGTTATATTTGTAACTATATTCTTAAACAGTCTTATGGTTTCGGTAGTCAATAAAACTAAATATACAGAGGCAAGTAAAAATGGTTGACTCAACTACATTCATACTCTTAATATCCGCGCTTATAATCTTCTTAGGATACATTGGAGAGCAGATATTCCGAAAGACTCACATTCCTTCCTTTCTATTCTTAGTATTTACAGGCTTTATACTGGGGCCAGTTCTGGGTGTGATACAAAAAAGCTCCCTTATCCCTCTTTTAGGAGTGTTAGCAGAAGTAACACTTATAATGGTTATATTTCATGGAGGGATGGACTTAAAAGCGAGAACTCTGCTTAAAGACGGCTGGAGGCCTTTTGTCCAGGTCGCGATTTATGTAGGCTTAAGCGTAATCCTTGTGACGTTAGTCGCTCATTTTTTCTTACATTTTGATCTCGTCATATCTCTTATATTCGCATCGATAGTCGGGGGAGAAACGACGACCGTGGTGATAATACCTCTCGCAAGACAACTTGACATAAAAGATAAGACCGTTATGTTTCTTACTTTCGAAGCTGCATTAAATTCAATAGTTTTAGTCGTTTTATTCCTTACATTCGTCGGTTTGTATCAAAGTGGTAGTACCAATATATACACCACAGTAGACTCACTCATCTCTTCGTTTTCAATCGGTATATTCATAGGATTGGTACTTTCAATCATCTGGATTTATCTTCTTAATTACCTAAAAAAACAGGATTATACATATGTTTTAACCTTGGGTTTATTGTTTCTGACATACGGTATAACAGATAAAGCAGGTGGAAGCGGGTATCTAGCAGTCATAATATTTGGTATTATCTTTGGAAATCACAAGTTTATAAGTGAATTATTCAAAAAGAGGATAAAAATGGATAAATTAGAGAAGGAAATCTTCAATTTCCAGGGAGAAATAACATTTATTTTAAAGACTTTCTTCTTCGTTTTTTTAGGGTTAATATTAAGCCTTTCTTTTTCCAGCCTTTACTTTGGATTAGAAGCCGGCGCAGCGTTGCTTCTTATCCTGCTATTTTCAAGATTTATAGCTTCTTCTATATCTACATATAAGTCTGATATGGTAAAGGACAAAAAATCAATATTGATATCCTTGGCTCAGGGCCTAACCCCTGCCACATTAGCGATACTTGCATTAGAGTACGGGATACCGCAGGCAAACACTTTTCTTATCTTGGTTACGTACGTTATAATATTTACTAACATTATAACGACCGTCGGCACGTTCATTGTTTTAAAAGGCAAAAAGGTAAAAGCAGTCACTGTATAATCTTATATTTATTAAATTTCTGATGATATGTGTGGAAGGCTTCATGACAGAGAGAGATTATCTTAGGGAAGTTAAAGTTCTATGAATATGTACTTGGAAGTACAGACACAGAGAACTCTTGAGAATTCCTCATATCTGGGATAAAACCCATAAAAGGTAACCTGCCTCGATACAAATTAACGAAAAGGAGAAAATAACGATGAGAAGAGAAGGATATAATGAGTTCATTACCGAGATATCAAGCCACATCTTGAAAAGCGGCCAGATCACCATCGCCCCGCCAGGACAAAAATGGGATATTTTAAAAAAGGAGGATGGAAGCTTATTTTTTGGGGTTACTGAGAATCAAAATTCCGCTTTTGAAGACTTTATATATTCTTGGATTAAAGTAAATTCGTTATTGGGTATAATTTTAAGAAGCTTTACAAACATTACAGACCCCGTGACAAACTTCCCTGTTAAGGAGCTAAGAGGGTACTTATTAGCGCTTGAGGATGATACTCTAAAGCTTTCACAGCTGAGCGCAGAAGACCTGGCCAGTTCCTTTGATTCTCCCGAACAAGACGTTATATACTGCGGAAAGGACAGTGACTATTTGGACGCAAATCTGAAGCCTTTACTTTACAAATGAAGGACATAAATTTTAATGGGAATTTACATGCCAATAAAACAGGAAGATTTACGTATTAAGAAAGGTTGAGTAGTTTCAGTCTCATTTTTTAAAAAGTTCTAAATAATTTTCTCCTATAATTTGATTTTCTTACTAAGGAGTATAAAAACAACATTATTATTAAGTAGTAAAGTATTTATGTGTAATTTATCATAAGATTAAATATAAACTGTTGAGAGGTTATACACTATGAATCTTGGTGAGGTAATGAATAGAATAGGGATAAAACCCATAATATTAAGGGAAGTGGTATAAGAGAGAATTACAACGAACGGTTTAAAGGTGAGAAATACCTAGAAGGGGTCTTATCTAAGAACACATTTGGATTTAGCTGCTATTCATGGCTATACGATAAGTTTTATAGCTTGCTCAAAGAAAGCAAATATTCGTTGCAGGATGTAATCTCATTCGCAAGTAAGCAGAGCGATAAAAACACAGGCATCTTCATCTCTGCGGCTATAAACAAGATAATCAAAGATGGGGATAGAATATCTCTGCATACTCAAGTACCTTTGGATTTTCTATTTTATAGATTCAGCAGAGGTTATGCCGAAGTAGACACAGCAGGAGACTGGTTTGCTGCGCAGATGGAAGGTGGAACATTAAAAGCAAGAAAAGTCGGAGATTATGCATTTTATTACATGAGAGGAGGCTCAGGAGAGGTAGATGAAGCAGGCAATTATTTTGGTTCGCAGATGATGGGCGGGAATGTAAAAG
>JABEBX010019847.1_pt1 | contig 17706 bp, 13 predicted proteins | sample 7245971 | NCBI WGS metagenome assembly JABEBX01 (sample SAMN14506365, study PRJNA622280) | hot springs metagenome | biome: hot spring [ENVO:00000051]|acidic hot spring [ENVO:00002120]; feature: spring [ENVO:00000027]|sediment [ENVO:00002007]; material: sediment environment [ENVO:01001048]... | reverse complement strand
TCCGAACAGCGCACGGCATGGGCGGGAGGCCTACCGGTGCCGGGACCGTCCGGTGTATGCCACACAACAGGGGCACACCCTTTTCTCCCTTCATCATCGGTTATTTGATGGAATTGTCCACAGTCACGCCCGCAACGGGCCATGTTTTATTGGTGCTTTGGGATCGTGAAACAATAACTTCACGGTCCCTTAGACCACTTCCGCCATTTCCGGGATATTCAGCCATTGAGTAAGCTGCTGCGGCGCCGCCCGCTGTATAAACTGCCGGAAGCTTTCATCTTCATCCACACGATTGGCTTTATACGCTTCGACAATCTGTTGGATGGATTTGTGGACATAATCCGCCGGGACTTTTTTCAGGGCCACTTTGGCAAAGCCCGCATCCGCGCCCAACCCGCCACCGAGCACAATTTGATATGCCTCTGTACCGCGCTGCCCGCGGAAGTTGCACACCACTCCCATCAGGCCGATATCGGCAATCTGATATTGGGAGCAGCTATTGGGGCAACCTGTTACGCTGACCATAATGGGCGTGTCAATAGCGACATGCTCTTCCAGATGTTTAAGAATGAGCCTGGTTCGTTCTTTGGTTTCCACAATGGCCAGATTGCAGAACTGCGTGCCTGTGCAGGAAAGTAAATTTGTGCGCCACAACGGGGCATGCGGGGGCAGGCCGGCGCCGTCCAACTCACGAATCATGGCATCCACTGATTCAGTAGGAATATTCAGGAAAATCAGATTCTGTTTATTGGACAGCGCCAACTTGGACCGCCCATCGGCGGCAAAGCGCTGTGAAAGTTCCGCGGCGGCACGCAATTGTCTGCCGCTGATGCGGCCGCATTCCACCGGTACGCCGATATAAGAAAGTCCCGGCTCTTTCTGCAACCCCGATCCGAGATGATCGGTGTGAGGGGCGAATTCCGGAGCGGAGATATTGTCATCGTGCTCCAGTTTGAAGCCGATATCCGCTTCCAGATAATCGCGGAACTTTTCCCATCCCCAGTCTGAAACCAGATATTTCATGCGTGCGCGGGTGCGTTTTTCACGGTAACCATGATCACGGAAAATGTGGGCAATGCCCCGGCACACCGCTGGCACCTGTTCGGGTTTAATAAACACGCGCAATCCCTGGCCGATATAGGGCTGGCTGGATAAGCCGCCGCCAACCGTTACGCCATAGCCGCTTTCTTCCTGTCCGGTGTGGGGGTTAATCCGCTTGACACCGAACATACCGATGTCATTGATCTGCGGTTGATGGCAATGCAGGTGGCATCCTGCGATTGCCGTTTTGAATTTGCGCGGAAAATTGCTGAATTCTTTATTTCCATCAAGATACATCTGATTGACACTTTGCACCACCCCAGATGCGTCAATAACTTCCGCCGCAAGATGGCCCGCCAGGGGGCAGCCCACGACATTGCGCGGTGTATCGCCGCAGGCAAATTTACTGACCAATCCTACGCGTTCCAGCCGCGGCAATATTTCCGCCAGAGCTTCAATGGTCAGCCAATGCAACTGGAAGCATTGGCGCGTGGTAATATCGGTAAAACCATTGGCATATTGCTCCACAATGTCCGCAACTTCCTGAAGCTGCCGGCCACTGATAAATCCGTTGGGGATTCGGATACGCAGCATAAAATGGCATAAATTCGGCAAATGCTGATAGATGCCATACCAGCGGAGAAGGACAAAATCTTCCTCTGAAATTTTGGCTTTCCGCTGGGCACTGCGGATCACCGCCGGATCTGCGGCATGGGGGATGTTTTTCTGATATAGCTCATAATCCTTGGGGCTTAAAAGCTGCTCCAGCGGTTCGGCTACATCCGCTTTGGCATATCGGAAAATATCCTCCCAAACATCCAAGCCGTCTTTGGCCAATTTAATGGCTTCCACCTTATTGAGCTTCTTACCATCTGTGGTGACAACGTTGCCAGTTTCCGTACTCATGATTGAGCACCTCCAAAAAATCAAAGCCCATCATACAGATAGGAATTTGAATTGTCAATTAAATTATAATATTTATGGCTTATATGGGGCATAATAAAATCTAATACCTATATGTTTACTAGGTAATTATGTCTCTCCTCAGGCACTGGCGGAATGTTCATCAGCCTGATGCGCAGCGGGGGGTAAGGCAGGCGAATCGGAAGCTGGAATGGGGATTTTTTCGATAAGTTGCTCTACTGGTAATCCCAAGCTCTGAGCTATGAGCCGGAGTGTTTCCCTTTGTGGGCGGATGATTTCATTGCGTTCAATCCGGGCGATTGTTTTGGCATCGATTCCGGGAAATTCTTCGCGGGCCAGGCGGCGATCTTTGCGCGTGCGCCGAATCAAGCCGCCCAATGTGTCATTTTGAGTATGTTCCAGTTGCCGCAGCCGCCGGCGGAAGGTGGCGTCAAACGCGGCAATAACCTGATGCGCCGGCCAGCGCCGGGAACCCAGGCGTACCATGGATCCATCATCTTCCAGCCGTAACGCCGCAATATCCGTTATGGCGTTGTCACCGCTTTGCTTAAACCATGCCTCCGCCACACACAAAGACGATAAATCCGCCCGGAAAATTGTCACCGCCGCCAAGCTCACATCCGGCACCGCCCCAATCAATCTTGCCGGTTCCGCGTTTTTCATCGCGTCGCAGAGCCGCTGGGCGCCTTCTGGAAATGCATTGACAGATAACGGCAATACCCGATGAAATCCCCGCAGCAGAATGGGAAATATTTCCGCGCGCGGCAGCCACGGTATCACCAGCACGCCCGCTTTGCGCGGTGAGCTTACCACCGCCTGCGCGATGGCATTGAGGCACGTATCATTGGCCGCCACAATCACGGAGTTCAGTCTCCGCCGGGCTGCCAGGCGCGGTACTTCACCGGGGTTTTCAATAAGAACAACCTGACGGCGTCCAATGAAGGATTCCGTCGCGCGTTTTTCAGTATTCTCTTCGTGTCGGTTCATCATCCGTGACCGTTAAATTCCCGGAGCATGTTTGAGAAGAACGCGAACATCCGCCATATTCTCAAACCGGCTCTCATATCAGATTTCCATCCTACGATAGTCTCAAAGCAAATGCGAGCGCTTAAAAAGTTATCGAAATATTGAAGGCCTGTTGACGGCTTCTGCCCACCCGCGGGCTACGGCACGGACGAATATACAGAAAGTACGAGGGATGATCGACCATCACGGACACATAAGCATGACGTTGGGGATTTCACCACGAAGGCACGACGTGAGGTACTCCCTGTCAATGTACTCCTTGTCAATTGAACGCAAAAATGGCTTTGCTAAGATAGAGTCCTCCCCTGTAACAAGGCAGCCCCGCAGCGAGCCCGGAGGGCGAGCGGAGGGGCTGCCTTGTCGCCCGCCGTTCCGGCGATGACATGCAAGGCTTGCCGAATTATTAGAATGGCGATCATCAGAATAGTATCGGTATACTGTGGACATTGTGATCGTTTACTTCTGCACAATGCCCACCGGGGCCGCGAGAATCACGTTGTCCTGCCTGAGCATAGTGAGTATCTCATACATCTGCAGCATCGTCTTACGATAAGATTTTGGCAGGGCGGCCGCCATCATGTTCAAGCCCGCGGGGAGTTCCGCGCTGATTCCCAGCCGCCGGCGAATAATCTGTGCCAGCGATTGGGCGCGGGGATAAATCAGCACGTTGTACGAACCGCTGATTTTGCCATCTTTGGCGGCCATGGCAATGGCATCATGCAGAGAACCCACGCGATCCACCAGCCCCTTGCTGACGGCCATGGAACCCGGGAACAACCTTCCCCGTGCAATCTTTTGAATATCCGTAATTTTTTTCCCACGCCCTTCCATGACGCGCCGCGTGAACAACGCATAAGTCTGCTTCATCATGTGGGTAATAAAGGTTTGCTCTTCGGGTGTAAAGGCTGAAGTGCTGTCAAACATCGCGGCATGATCGCCGATGGAAAAAGTCTGAATATGCAAACCAATTTTTTTGAACAATCCACCGAGCACCACTTTGCCCCCCACCACGCCAATGGAACCCACGATGGAACCGGGATCGGCTATAATTTCCCGGCCCGCGGTGGAGATGTAATATCCACCGCTGGCGGCTTCCGCGCCCAAGGAGACCAGCAGCGGCTTCTTTTTGCCAGCGGCATGCAGAATCTGCCAGATTTCCTCACTGGCCTCGGCCGATCCGCCGGGCGAATCCACTCTAAGAATAATGGCTTTAACATTGGGATTTTTCAACACGGACTTAACCTCCCGTCCAATCCGCACGGGTGTTACCAGATTGTCATTGAAACTGGCGCCGGGTGAATCATCGGTGATTGTGCCATCAGCGCAAATCACCGCCACCGCGGGTTTTTCACTTACATGCGAATGGGAAGGAGAACCGAGCATTTGCAGCAGGGCCAGCGGGCTGCTTAAATTCAACGGGGAAACTTTGTTTGTGCCGTAATCCGTCACGATTTTTGCCGGGCCATCAAAATCCGTCTCCACCCATTTTTTCACATTTTGCCGGTTCAGCAGCACATCGACAAACCCCTTTTTCTTTGCGCCGGTGCCTTCCATCCAGCCGGTGTTGATGGCGGCGGTAATATCCGACCGTGTGAGATGGGGACGATTTTTTGCAATTGTTGCAACAATCTGGCCATACCATCCGGTGATCAGGCGGTTAATCTGCCGGGAAAACGCCGGGCTGGCGGAACTGCGGGTCATCGGTTCTTCAGCCCCCTTGAATTTACCAATCTGCACCATGTCGGCCTGTAAATCCAGCTTGCTTAACAAACCCTTGAAGAACATCAATTGAATCGACACGCCCGGCAAAAATAAATCGCCATGCCGGGACATGATGGCATCATCGGCATAACTGGCCAGCAGATACGTATTGGTGTCAAAATCAGGGGCGAACACCGCCACCTTTTTTCTCTTGGCCCGCAGGTTGTTGATTAATTCACCAAGTTCCTGGGATTGCGTTAAGGAGAGATCAAAGGATTTAAGATTCAGAAATACGCCTTGAATGGACGGGTCTTTGGCCGCCCGGTCCAACTGCGCAATGACCTGCGTCAATGCGGATTGATGGCTTGGCCCCATGCTCAACCAATTGAAGGAAAAGCCACTGGGATGTTCCCGCAGTTGGCCTTCCAGCGTAATTTCCGCGATGCGGTTGACCGCCGATACACGCGAAGCACCAGCGGAAAAACAAGCCGCGGCGGTAAGAGCGGCGAGAGCAAACAAAATTTTCCGGCCTTGAATAAGTTTCAACATGGATGCGTTCCTCAATACAGCCTTGCTGACCATTGTAGCCAACTATTCGTGAAAAACCGAATCATTGGCATCAAAAATATCCGCCGGGGTATGATCCCCGGCGGATTGGACTTTATAATCAGTGCAGGGTGGCGCGATTATGTGGCAACCGCCCCGCTGGCGCCGGCGGGCGCGGGTTCCTGATGTTTTGGAATTCCTGTGAATCGCAATACATCACCATCGCGGTCAATTTTCACCGAGGCCATCTGCTTATATTCACCACGGAGAATCGATTCCGAAAGCGGATCTTCCAAAAACTGCTCAATGGCGCGGCGTAATGGTCTGGCTCCAAAGTCGGGGTTATAACCCTTTTCAATCAGGAGATCATGGGCCGCCAGGGTGGTTTCCAGCTTGATGCCCTGTTCCACCAGGCGCTTGGTGACCTTCTGAATTTCAATGTCGATAATCCGATAGAGATCATCCTTGCTTAATGGCCGGAAGATAATGGTATCATCCAGACGGTTGATGAATTCAGGCCGGAAGAATTTTTCCACTTCCCGCAGCAATCCGCGTTTCATCTGTTCAAAGTTCTGATCCAGATCGCGTTTGCCATAACCGAAGCCTTGAATGCCGCCGCTCTTGATAAGATCAGCGCCAATATTACTGGTCATGATCAGGACGATATTCTTGAAATCAACCTGCCGGCCAACATTGTCCGTCAGGCGGCCTTCCTCCATGATCTGCAGAAGCATGTTGAATACGTCGGGGTGGGCCTTTTCAATTTCATCCAGCAGCACGACCGCATAAGGCCGGCGGCGGATGCGTTCGGTAAGCTGGCCGCCTTCTTCATATCCAACGTAGCCCGGAGGCGCGCCGATCAGACGGCTGACGTTGTGTTTCTCCATATATTCAGACATGTCAATCTGAATAAGCGACGTCTCATTGCCGAACATGAATTCCGCAATGGCCTTGGACAGCAGGGTTTTACCAACGCCCGACGGCCCAAGGAACAGGAATGTCCCCATGGGACGATTCGGATCTTTCAAACCCGAGCGAGCGCGGCGGATGGACCGGGCCACCGCCTTGATGGCGTCATCCTGGCTGATCACACGGCGATGCAGTTCTGATTCCAGTTCCAGCAAACGCGACGCCTCGGCCTTTTCCAGACGGGTCAACGGAACGCCGGTCATTCTGCTGACCACTTCAGCGACCGTTTCCTCATCGACCACGCCATCGACTTCCTTGGCCTGTTCGCGCCATTTTTTCTGTTCTTCATCTTTTTTGCGGCGCAGGGCTTCCGCCTGATCGCGCAATTCCGCGGCGCGTTCATAGTCCGCGTTTTTCACCGCCTCATCTTTTTCAATGGTCAGGCGTTCAATCTGCTCTTCAACTTCCGCGAGATTCGGCGGCTTGGTCATGCTCTTGAGGCGGATGCGGGCGCCAGCTTCATCAATGACATCAATGGCCTTGTCCGGCAGGCAGCGGCCCGTGATATACCGCGTGGAGAGTTCCACCGCGGAGCGCAAAGCTTCTTCGGTGATCTGCACGCGGTGATGCGCCTCATACCGGTCCCGCAGGCCGCGGAGAATTTCCAGCGCCTCTTCCTTGCTGGGCGGCTCAACCATAACGGTCTGGAAGCGCCGTTCAAGGGCACCATCTTTTTCCACATATTTACGGTATTCATCCAGCGTGGTGGCGCCGATGCACTGAATTTCACCGCGGGCCAGCGACGGCTTGAGCACGTTGCTGGCGTCAATGGCGCCTTCCGCGCCACCGGCGCCCACCAGCGTGTGGAGTTCATCGATGAACAAAATCACATTTTTAGCTCTGCGGACTTCATTCATCACCGCTTTGATGCGTTCTTCAAACTGCCCGCGGTATTTGGTCCCGGCCACCATCATGGCCAGATCCAGCACGACAATGCGTTTATCCACCAGAATTTCCGGCACATCGTTGCCGATGATTTTCTGGGCCAGGCCTTCCACAATAGCCGTTTTTCCAACCCCCGCTTCACCCAGCAAAACCGGATTGTTTTTGGTGCGGCGGCAGAGAATCTGAATCACACGCTCAATTTCATTGTTCCGGCCAATGACGGGATCCAGAGTGCCCTCGCGGGCCAGTTCGGTTAAATCACGGCCAAAGGAATCCAGCGCCGGCGTACGGGATTTGGATTTGCCTTCTTTGTTTTCAGTGGAGCCTTCGCTTTCCACCCCGGCTCCCAGCAGGTTAAGGACTTCCTCGCGGACTTCCTCAAGTTTTAAGCCCAGGTTCATGAGCACCTGGGCCGCCACGCCATCACGCTCACGCAGCAGGCCCAGCAGCAGGTGCTCGGTGCCTACGTAATTGTGGCCAAGGTTGCGGGCTTCTTCTATAGCGTATTCAATGACCTTCTTGGCGCGAGGCGTTTGCGGCAACTTGCCCATGGTGACCATGTCCGGTCCGCTCTTGACGAGCTTCTCCACTTCCAGGCGGACTTTGCGCAAATCAATGTCAAGATTTTTCAGGACCGTGGCTCCCACACCGGAACCTTCCTTCACCAGCCCCAGCAGAATATGCTCGGTGCCGATGTATTCATGGTTAAATCTCTGGGCCTCCTGGTTGGCCAGAGCCATCACTTTGCGGGCGCGATCAGTAAAACGTTCGTACATAAATACTCCTGGGAAGCAATCCGCGCCAACGGCGGATATCTGCCACCCGGTGAATTCTACGGATAGCAGTACACCATAATCAAGTAACGCGAGCAACAAAAAGCCAAAAAGCGGTAATTCACAACGATGATTATCGGCATAATTGCGGTTTGAGCGTTAAGGATCGTGAAAGAATAACTTCGCATTTTATGGCTGGTTCTTTTGGCTGCCAGCTTCGTTGCTCGCCGCTTACATACCCTCTTGTGAGGTATTCTTGTCGCGCGCCTCGCCGAGAGCCAAAACTCCTGCGCCATAAAATGATGCGGTGGGCGGTTCACATCAGTAAACCAACCACCGGATTACATCCGGTGTTCGTAGTGCATTGAGATCCAAAGAGCACCGCATGATAATGCGGTGGTGGATTCACACTTCTCAATTAACCACCGGATTACATCCGGTGCTCGTGGCGCATCGTGCGTGGCTGTCGCTGGCGTGGCGTTGACGGGTAAAGCGGCAGTATCTATGCTACAGAATTGGATTGGATCGGATAGGTCCATTTTTATAGAAGGTGTTTTTCATTATGACCAGCGGTGAATTTGCTAACGTTCAGGTGCCGACACACGGGCAACCAATCACCATGGGGGCGGATAAAAAACTGCATGTCCCGGATCACCCCATTGTGCCATTTATCGAAGGTGATGGCACCGGTCCGGATATCTGGCGGGCCGGCGTTCGCGTGTTTGATGCGGCGGTGGAAAAATCTTACAGGGGCAAACGCAAAATCGCCTGGATGGAACTTTACGCCGGTGAGAAATCCTTTTTGAAATTCAAAACCGGTGAGCCGGAGGGCGATGCCAAAGCCTGGCTGCCCGATGACACGGTAAAAGCATTCCGCAAATTTCTCGTGGGCATTAAAGGGCCGTTGACCACACCGGTGGGCGGCGGAATCCGTTCATTAAATGTCGCGTTGCGGCAACAATTGGACCTGTATGTATGTGTGCGGCCAGTCCGTTATTTTCAGGGTGTGCCCAGCCCGGTCAAGCGGCCTGAAGCCGTCAATATGATCATTTACCGTGAAAATACAGAAGATATTTATTCCGGTATAGAATGGGCCTCCGGTTCTCCTGAAGCGCAGAAGATACTGAACTTCATTAAATCTGAATTTCCGCAAGCCTTCAAAAAAATCCGTTTCCCAGCGACTTCCGGAGTGGGCATCAAGCCGGTAAGCAAAGAAGGCTCGCAGCGGCTCATTGGCGCGGCCATTGATTATGCCATTGCCCATAAACGCAAAAGCGTCACGCTGGTGCATAAAGGTAACATTATGAAATACACGGAAGGAGCATTCCGTGATTGGGGTTATCAACTAGCCAAGGAGCATTATGGCGCAGTTGAAATTGATGGCGGTCCCTGGTGCAAATTGCCCAATGGCATTGTCATTAAGGATTCCATTGCGGATATTACCCTGCAACAGGTCCTCACACGCCCGGAAGAATTTGATGTGATCGCAACACTGAATCTCAATGGCGATTACCTCAGCGATGCGCTGGCGGCGCAGGTGGGAGGCATCGGCATTGCGCCGGGTGGCAATATCAATTACCACACTGGCCACGCGATATTTGAAGCCACCCACGGCACGGCCCCCAAATATACCAATCAGGATAAGGTGAACCCCGGCAGTGTGATTTTGTCCGGTGTGATGATGCTGGAGTACATGGGCTGGCAGGAAGCGGCGAATTCCATTGTCACGAGCCTGGAACGAACGATTGGTGAAAAAACCGTCACCTACGACTTTGCCCGGCTTCTGAGCGGGGCCAAAGAGGTTAAATGCAGTAAATTCGCCGATGCCTTGATTCATAATCTGGCCTGAAAGCTTTAAGAACCTGTAATAAATCAGGCTCGAACGGGTCAGCGGACAAAAGCATAACAACCGCCCCGGCGGGCTGGGAAGATTCCATGGGGTTATATAGGCGGCAGCGGTGGTTTTTGCACGCCGTGTGTGCTTGCAGGGATTGGTTTTCGGGTTTAAGGTATGCAATTAAATCATGGGTTATCGCGTTGGAAACTCATGAAGGTAAATGGCGGTCATAGGGCCGGTAAAGTCGGCTTTAGTCAGACAGTATTAATTTCAGTGTCCGCATTGCGATAAAGGATTGAATTATGAGCGACCAATTTAAGGATAAAACAGTTCTGGTTGTGGACGATGATGCCGATGTGCTGGCAACCATCACCGCGGCGCTTTCCACAACTGGCGCCAAAGTGATTTCCGCCTCCGACGGCAACACCGCCGTGGACATAGCTGAAAAAGATCAGCCTGATCTGATTGTACTGGACATGATGCTGCCCAAACGCAGCGGCTTTCTGGTGGTGGAACGCATCAAGGCCCGCAAGCCAAAGGGCAGCAAGCCCTTTGTCATTATGATTACCGGCAACATGGGCACCCGCCATAAGACCTACGCCGAAACTTTGGGCGTTGATGATTATATCAACAAGCCTTTCCGTATTGACCGGCTTATTACCTCCATGGATAAACTGCTGAATCCGGCTCCTCCGGCTCCGGCTGCGGCGGAGTAAGCAACAGGTATTGCAGGGCACGGCCACAGCCACGCAGCGTTTTAGGCCAACATTGGCTTGAATTCTATGATGAGTCTTAATACAAATGGATGACCAACATGCCGGAGCTTCCCGAAGTTGAGGAAGTTCGCCGCACACTTGAGCCGTTTGTGCTCAACGTGCGGATTGTCCATGTCACAATCCATCGGCGCAGCTACATCCGCATCGGCGCGGATAAAGTTTTATCCCTGGCGGGGCGGCGGTTTGTCCGCACACTGCGCCATGGCAAAAAGTTGTTCTGCGTTTTTGATGACGGGCAGGTGTTGCTGTTTCATCTGGGTATGAGCGGGCGCATCAGTTGCCGCCAACCAGATGAGCCAATACGCCCGCACACACATTTGGTCATTGAATTGGCCACCGGCGTTGAATTACGCATGGAAGATCCCCGGCGTTTTGGCGGGGTGTGGCATTATGACAATTGGACGGATGCGCAAGCCTCTGAAATAGCCGGGATCATGGGTGTGGATGCCCTGGATTTAAAACCGGAAGATATGACCGGGTGGAGAACCATGCGCGGCAGATTAAAAGCTGAATTATTATTCCAGCAGACCGTGGCGGGCCTGGGGAACATTTATGTGGATGAATCGCTATGGCTTGCGCAGTTGCATCCGCTGCAATTGCTTAATCGAATCAAGCCGCAACGCTATGCCGATCTCACCGTCGCCATTCATAACGTATTAAATAAATCCATCACCATGGGCGGAACAACTTTGCGTGATTACCGCAACGTCACAGAGCAAAAAGGTAATTTTGCCGCAAGCTTATGCGTTTATGGCCGTGCTGGATTGCCATGTCTGCGCTGCGGCACAATTCTTATTAAAACAACTATCAGCGGCCGCACCACTGTATTTTGCCGAAAGTGCCAGCGGCTAAACTAATGCCCGGTATGAATAATAGGATGATTTGCCAATTAACGTATTTACTTCCTATAATTTGTCCGTCGCTTTTTTTCAGGATGGCCGATCATTGCGTCGATTTAATTTACATGACCGCTTTGCATCCGAATCTTATGAGGAAATGCGCGAGCGGATGCTGGCGGAGACGGGCCGGTTTATTCAATGGGGGCTGGCGCACCCCAACCGTGTGCCCCACATACCGGCGTATCCGGTTGGCAAAGGGGAATTTTCCCCTGATGTTAAACGCTGGTTCTGGGAAGTGGTGCTGACGGTTCAATGGGGTGAGGAGTAGGGAGTGTTCAAGTTCAGGTATGGTGCATTCAGGAGGTGGATTTTGGAATCTGAAAGCTGGAACATCAAAGGTGGAAGTATTTTGCAGAGCAGTGTTTCCGAACGGCCGGCTGCTTCTGACGTCTCAATCTGGTCCCTGATTTCTTTTCGTTTAAGGAACCCGTCATGAACATGATTTCTCAACCTGCTTTATGGGAACGCCGGCGGCCTTTGGTTTTGGCGTTTTTTTGTGTTGTATTTGCCGCGTGGTTTGCGTGGGATGGCTGGTATGGCTGGCCCAACCATGATGATAAAGCGGTCCAACGGATGCTGGTGTCCCATCGTGTCACCGGTAAGGACAAGGCCATTGCCCGATCCTGGCCTGGCTGGCGGCACGCCACCAATACCGAGCGGCTGAAGCTCGACCATTTGGTGCGCATCAACAACATCACGGGATGGCATACAGATACCGATATTCATAATCAGCGGTGGATCGTGCTGGGCATCATCCTGGTGGCGGTGGGCGGGCTGATCTGGTATTTACGTGTGCGGTCTAAACGCATTGTGGCCGATGACAATGGCCTGCAGATGCCCGATGGGCGTGTGATCGCTTATTCCGCCATGAAATTAATTGACAACCGCCGCTGGCCTGGTGCGGGGCTGGTAACGGTGGAATACACCGATGCGGCGGGCCATGCGCATCATGCGGTACTGGATGCGGTAATTTATGAAAATCTCCCGCAGTTGTTAAATGAAGTTATTGTCCGCGCCAAAAATGCGGACGTTGTGAACCCTGTTTGATCTCAGCGATTCAACGGTTGTTTGCAGCCATAACGAAATTCCGGAAAGCCAACAATAGCCAAAACATGGAAACGCATACCCAATAGGAATGGGTTCAAAATAACTTCCGTATTCGCGGTGTACGTGGTTGAGAGCACCGGATATTTTTTAGCCTGATTGTCTGGGTAAAAATAATATGCTTTTTTATTAAAGGTTTTCCAGTGTATTGCCGATAATGCGTTGTTGTTATGGATTATCGGCAATTACTGCCGGGAATCATTGAATTGAACCGCGTGTACCGGGCCAGTTTGCTTCGGCTTGGGTGTACAGCGGGTATAGCGAAAGGAGTCGCACATGAGCAAACGGGAAATGGTGGAAGAAATTATACGGCTGAATCGCTCCGCCGGGCGGGATTTTCTCGAAAAATTCAACGAAAAAGAGCTTCAGGCGTATTTGTGTAGAATATCGCAGGCGCATACGTTGGCGTATCTGCCCCAACTTGTTCAGTTACGGCATACACCGTGCTGGAGTTGGGCATAAAAATGCCTTGCGGCAAACATGCCGGACGGCTGATACGTAAAAGTGCGCGCCGTGGCCGGCCACCGGCAGGCTGATGAGCCCGGTAAATTCGCCCAGCGTTTTGTGGTTCCATATATCCCGCACCACCGCTTTTTCCGGTAATCCCAAGTCCGTCCATGCCGCGGTAACACTGTTGTCCTTGGCGGGGGGCGGGATTTCCACTAGCATTTTAATGTGATGACAAGGCTGGCTGATTTAGTTGTATTGCGGAGTTGGTTGGTACTGGCAGCAGGTGCGCTTTGCCTCATGCCGCAGGGGTGCGCAACATATCACGCCCAGCCGGTACAGCCGGGGGCGTTTCAAGCACACTTTCAAAAGCGATCTCTGACCGATGCGGGTCTGCAAAAATATATTCTCCAGCAGCCAATTAAAGAGATTCCAGGATTTCTGCGGATGCAGAGTTTAAGTACGCTGGTGGCGACGGGGTGGTATTACAGCCCGGCGTTGCGGGTGCAGTGGGCGCAGCTTGCGGTGGATCGGACGAATATGATCACCGCGTCTGAATCGCCTAATCCGGCAGTGAGTTTGTCACCGGCCTACGCGGCGAAAGCCGGCCCCGGTATATCGCCATGGATACTGGGCTTTAATTTTGATATTCCCATTGAAACCGCCGGGCGGCGCGATGATCGCATGGCTCAGGCGGCGGCTCTGACGCAAGCGGGCCGCTATGATCTGGGGCAGAGTATCCGGCGGGCATTGATTGATTATCAATTTTCCCAAAAGCAGATACTGCTTCTGCGGCAGCAGGTGGAGAATACCGCGCTGATTCAAAGCCTGATACGGTCGCGCTTTCATGCCGGTGATATATCGCACCCAGTGTATACAGCCGCACAAATTCAGGCGCGGCAGGCAGCTTTGACGCTGGTGTCGGCACGAGGATTGGTGCGGCAACGGCGGATTGAACTGGCGGGAGCCATATTCCTTCCGCCCGCGTAACTGTTTACCGCTCCGCGAGAAATATTCACAATGATGGTGCTGGCGCGCTCGGATAGTTGGTGGTATGCTTGATTTCACCATGGATGGTGAAGTGCAAAAACATCGCAAGCAACTGGTCGCAAAGGCGGTCGCAAATCGAGCCGTCGGTACGACGGAATACCGTGATATGACCCGGCGGTTCAATGATTTTCTCAAGCGGTATGATGAAATCAAGCAGCAAATGAGCTTTTATCGTCAGCGGTGTTATGACTTGGAAGGCGAATTACGCGTCGTGCAACCGGAGTTGTATCAGGCCTACCAGAAGATCGACCGTCAGCAGCAGCGGCTGGATCAACTCGCGGCGGAGAATGTCGCCCTGGACAAATCGGGATCAATGCCTTGGCTACAGCGGCGTTGCTGCGGGTGCAGTATCGCCTGCCGTATCGGTTGAGTACGCAACTGCTGGCAATTTTATGTATCTCATATCATATTGTTAACAACGATTCCATTGGAGCCGCCCGACTGCGGCCACTGCCAACTGCAATCGCGTATCATTCCAACATTACCCAATGCCTTTATTCCATCGTAATACGTTGAGAACAGGCATTTCCTCCCGCGTTGGCCTGCGTAAAAATTACTGTAGCGGACCGCAACACTGAACTACCTCTTTTAATCGATAAGAGCGCCTTAATTCCACGCCGACGCATTGACCACAATATTATGAAATGGCCAGCATATCACCCGCGGCAATGATCATGGGCTGGTCAAACGTGATGACGGCCAAGCCGGCTTCGTACGTTATCTTCTGCCCCAGCTTTTTACCGTTGAGAATGGCACCCTGCTGAACGGCGGCTCGATTCACACGCAACACCTTAAACTCCATACGTCCGGAAACGCACGTTATACTTAATACGCCACCCCGGCGGCGGATGGTACCAAAGCCCAGCCGGGTGGCCCATGGAGCATGAAAATCACCAGATACAATGGGAGCAATGGTCTGTGTATGCTTGGGCGCGTTGGGTTTGAAACCGGTGGCCGCCAGCAGCATGGCCCAACTGCTCATGGGCCGGGAATAATGATCTCCGCACTCCACATGGTTCCAAGGCATGCCTGCCCGCAAATACCGCGTATTCACCGCTTTCGCCAGCGCCGCACCATCGGCATAAAATCCGCGATCCATCAGGAAAGAGGCGAAGGCGTATTCAATACCGGACCATACACCGCCAGCTTGCGTATTATCCAGAACCAGCAATTCCCGTTTGCCACGCGGAACCGACGCGTTGCGTAACCCGGTTTCCGGATTAAAGTTATATTTCCAGATGCTGCGCAGGGCGGAATCAAGATGTGGCCGGTCAATAGCCGTCGATAACCCAATGAGATGGCTGTACCATTCACCGGCCAGTTGATCAGCCATACAGATTTCGTCGCGTCTGGCACCATCCACCCACAGGCTGTAGTATTCGCCGTTAAATAACAAGCGATCAAAGCTGTCGGAAGCCTTGGCCAAGGTGGTTCTCCACTTTTCTGCCTGCAAATGGTAATTCAGCGCCTCCGCAATATGAATGGCCGCTTCGAGAGCGCCAATCCACAAGGAACAGACATAGGATGGCGAGCCGCGCAGGCCCCATGTGTCGTAGGTCTGGATGCTGGTATTCTTATCCGGCAAACCATCGCCATTGCTATCCAGCGAGCCGGTGTATTCCATGGCTTTGACTATATGCGGCCACATGTACTTGAGATAATCCTGATCCGCAGTCCAGAGATAATCGCGGCATACCATCATCACATACTGTGGATTCAGATCCACACGCAGCCAGCCGGTAGGATCGACATGTGTGAAACCGCCGGCATAGTTATGGGGTACTTGGCCATTGGGTTTCTGGTATTGGAGCATCCAGCGCATCTGGGAAAGCTTCAACTCCGGAAATAACGCGACCACAGAAAAACTCGCGTCGAATTCCACATCCATGGTGCTTAGGCCGCAGCAGCCCAACCCCTCCCATATTGCGTAATTGCCATCCTTCACCCACCAAGTGTTGGTAACAGCGGTACATAGGTGACTGGACCAGCTAAAAGACAGGGGACTGCCCAGCGAGGTATCGGCCAATGTGCGAGCAAAGAGTTCAGTCTGATGGCGATGCGCGGGATAATTTTCCACCAAGTGCTTATTGACATCCGCGGCATCGGTAAACCAGTTGGCGTAATTATGCCCCAGGTCCCGGCCATACCGGCTGAAGTGGTGCGGGAAATACCAACTGAAGGTAAAGCTAACTTCTGCTTTCTGCCCTGGTGCCAGTGTCACGCTGGACGCCAGCGATCCGGTACCCCAAGTTGACTGTTCACGGGTGGGACCAGCCAGATCACCGGAAAGGTTCTGGCGAATCTCCTGGAGTAAAGTTTTGCTGCCGCTATCCGTTTCATACACGGAGGGCAGAGCGGCGCGAAATTCGGTAATGATGCGGTGGAGCAGCGCATCACCGGAAAGGCGCTTCATCCAATGCTGAACTTCAGCCGGTGAAAGCGCATCAATCTGCGCTGCGGTAAGTTTGAATTTCTGGGCTGGATCCGTCAGACCGGAGGTGTCTGGTAATTTTCCGGACTTAAAATACTCCTGCAGGACATCCAGCAGCATGTAACTGACACGCGGATTTTGCCAGTTACACAAGCCCGCGGTGCTGGCGTATTGGGCAAACGTACCGGATATCCAGGAATGATGGCCTCCGGTAACCGAAAGGCACACGCTCCCAATCGTTGTTTTATTTTCTACATCCACGCCGGTGGTCATCGTCAGTGCGGTCGTGTTTCCACTCCGGCCTATGGTGTTAACAAGTTTTCTCTCTTTCTGGCCACGGGCCAGAGGATTATCCAGCAGCGACAGCAGCGACACTTCAACGGTCTTCCGGCTCTTGTTCTCAAGTGTAAAAACCATATTAAAGCCCGGCGTGGCGGATTCACGGGCACGGCCAGGAATAAATGGAGAAAAGGCCACGGCACCAACCTGGACCGGCAAGGTGGAATCATGGTATTGCAGGCTGGTCATGGGAAACCAGGCGTCGTATTGGATTGATTCCACATCCTGCACATAAGCCAGGGAGTAAAGATTGTTTTCATGCGGGCGCAGATACAGCCGGCGAAATTTTGGCGAGGCACCCTGTTCCCGAGTCCAAAGCAGAAACTGCAAACTCTGCGGCCCCATTTCCGGATTAACGCCCGCCTGGCTTGCCGGCAACCCACCAGCCCACTGCCCGGAGTTAAAGATCAACCATTTATAAAAAGCACCATCCGGCCGCAGTTCAATGAACCCTGTGCCGATGCCGCCCAACGGCACCCCGGACGCCATGGGCATGGTGGATTCCATATCCAGCGATCCAGCGGCAGCGCCTGTGTCGTCCAGCACGCTGGCCAGCACGGCTCCATTGCGGCTTTGAACTTTCACACGGTGAGGTGCCGCCACCGCTGCAGGCGATAAGGCACCCGCAAAACTCCCCAGTACGCCGGCGGAGGCAGCCTGTAACAATTGTCTTCGGGTTGACCCCATCCATCATACTCCAGTATTGTCTTTGCAATTACCCAACACAATATCTGCCCCAAGCCCGGTGCCCGGACTTAACTTAAATGGCTTCTATTCCCCGTCCTTTAGGCGCGCTCAAAAATAATCGGAAGTTTCCTTGCCAAGACGCAACTCGACCATACCGTGTTCACCAGCCCTCGTACGCACTGCTGATCCAACTAAACCGCACTTTGATGTTGGACATCGGCACCCACCGCACCGAACCATCGTTGTACATTTCATGCTCACCAGCGGGCAA
>JABEBX010022059.1_pt1 | contig 17712 bp, 15 predicted proteins | sample 7245971 | NCBI WGS metagenome assembly JABEBX01 (sample SAMN14506365, study PRJNA622280) | hot springs metagenome | biome: hot spring [ENVO:00000051]|acidic hot spring [ENVO:00002120]; feature: spring [ENVO:00000027]|sediment [ENVO:00002007]; material: sediment environment [ENVO:01001048]... | reverse complement strand
CGCCTGTGCTGGCCGGGCTGAGTTCCGTAACAGAACCATTGTTGTTACAACTGGAATCAGCACACTCATTGACCACCAATACGTTACTGGATTTGTCGATCGCTATACCATAAGAATAATAACCAGTGGCGAATGTTGTATTCGTTTGATATATACCCGGGGTAGAAGTAGGGCTTAACTCCGTAACAGAACCATTGTTACAACTGGAATCAGCACAATTACTGACAACGAATACATTATCGGATTTATCGATCGCTATACCCTCGGGATAATAACCCACATCGTAGGTTGTAGCCGTTTGATAGATACCGGGGACCGTCGTCGGGCTCAATTCACTAACCGTACTATCACCAACATTTACAACCCACACATTGCCATCGTGATCGATCGCTATGCCGTAGGGAGAAGAACCCACATCGTAGGTTGTAGCCGTTTGATAGATACCGGGGACCGTCGTCGGGCTCAATTCACTAACCGTATTATCACCATTATTTACAACCCATACATTGCCCAATGCATCTATCGCTATGCCTTCGGGAGAAGAACCCACATCGTAGGTTGCGATTGTCTGATAAATGCCAGCCACGGTTGTCTGGCTTAATTCACTAACCGTATTATCACCCTCATTTGTAATCAACACATTGCCTTCTTTATCGATCGCTATGCCTATAGGATTATTAAAGCCCGGATAGGCGTACATCGCATACGGACGGAAGCTTACCACGTTTGAATAAGGGCTTTCTCCGCTGCTCAGGAGGGCTGTTACTACAAAGTAATAGGTTGTACCTGTTATTAAACCAGTCAGAAGATACGAAGGTGCGGTCGTCGAACCAATCTCAGTATAGGGGCCTCCTGAAGTTGTCGAGGAATATACCTTATAGCTCGTTGCCCCTATCAATTGCGTCCATGTCAGTTGCGCCTGTTGTCCGCTGTTGCTCGTAACCGTTAGGAATGGACTGTTTTCACCATTTGTACCGTTCTTGCCGTTCGACCCGCTGCATCCTGCCATTACCAGAAAAAGCAAGGATGAAAATAACAATACCCTTTTGACGTTTCGTTTCATATTTTTCTCCTAATTATTATATGTTGTCTGTATAGTTGCATTCACCTCAATGAATGTCAAACATTACCTCAAAGCTTATCTTTCCCCGGGCCAGACTCACAAGATCATTGCATATTTACAAACTTCTATTATACTGATACATCTCCCGGCTGAAACCGGGAGTTTTATTTTATTACAAAAGCATTAAATTAAGGGAGACAAGGATAATATATGTTATCGGCAGACAAAATTAGGAACATAGGGATTATAGCCCATATAGATCATGGGAAAACGACACTGGTAGATGCCATGCTCAAGCAGGCAGGCATATTTCGCAACAACGAGCAGATCGTGGAGCGGGTGATGGATTCATTTGAGCTCGAGCGTGAGCGTGGTATAACGATCCTCGCAAAAAATACTTCTATTAGGTATGAAGATTACAAGATCAACATTGTAGATACCCCGGGGCACGCAGATTTCAGCGGCGAGGTCGAGCGGGCGCTCTCCATGGTCGACGGCGTGCTTCTGCTCATCGATGCCATAGACGGACCAATGCCGCAGACGAGGTTTGTGCTAAGAAAGGCGCTTGAAAATAAATTGAAGGCAATTGTTGTTATCAATAAGATAGACAGGCTCGAGGCGCGTCCTGCTGAAGTGCTGGATGCTGTTTCAGAATTGTTTCTGGACCTTGTCGTTGACCCATCCCAGCTCGATTTTCCTGTTATCTATGCATCCGCAAGGAACGGAACATCCACCACATCAATGGACAAACCATTAAGCAGCCTGAAGCCGCTTTTTGATGCAATTGTGAACAATATACCTTCCCCTGCTGTCAATGCTGGTGACGACTTCGAGATGATGATAAGTCAACTTGCTTACGACCAATACATGGGACCGCTCGTTATAGGCAAGGTAAAAAGCGGAAAATTACATCCTGGAGAAGACGTGTATATTCATCCAAAAGATCAGCAGGCAATATTAAAAAAGATCTTGAAGCTTTTTACATTTGAAGGCCTGCAGAGAATTGAGATCGATGAAACGGTTGCGGGCGATATAATAGCCATTGCAGGTATCGACACATACGATATAGGAACAATCGTTACCCAGAAGGAAGATATTTTGCATGTCGAGGGATTGAAGATCGAAGAGCCGACCATAGCTGTACAGATGCTTGTAAATAACAGCCCATTTTCAGGCAGGGAGGGTAAATTTTTTACATCCAGGCACTTAACCGAAAGATTAAAAAGAGAGATAAAATCAAACCTGTCGCTCAAGGTGACATCTACCGATAGTCCGGATGTTTTTGACGTGGCCGGCAGAGGAGAGTTACATCTTTCCATACTGTTTGAAACAATGCGAAGAGAAGGATACGAGTTCCAGGTCGGCATGCCGAGGGCTATATTGAAGAATGTCGACGGCAAGGTGATGGAACCTATTGAGGAATTGACCATCGAAGTCACGGACGAGTATTTCGGCAGGGTTATGGAAAAGATTGGTCCAAGACGGGGCGAGCTGCTCCATTCCGATAAAACGCCTTCCAGTCTGACACGATTGATCTTTTCAATTCCGTCAAGGGGTATTATAGGATTGAGATCAGAGCTTTTACTCGAGACAAAAGGGAACGTTGTCATGCACCATCAATTCACGGAATATGAGCCTTACAGGGGAGACCTGCCGTCACGCAAGAAAGGCGTACAGATTGCAAAAGAACAAACCGTCGCTGTTGCATACGCACTTTGGTTCCTCCAGGAACGCGGTCCCATTTTCATTTCACCCGGCGATAAGGTATATGGAGGTATGATCATCGGCATCCATAATAAGGAGACAGATTTAGTTGTAAATCCAGGAAAGAAAAAACATCTTTCGAATGTAAGGGCTGCGGGCTCTGATGATGCCATAAAACTTATTCCACCGCTGAAACTGTCTCTCGAATACGGACTGGGATTCATAAGGGAAGATGAATTGCTCGAGATTACCCCTGAATCGATACGATTGAGAAAAAAAGTGCTCGATCACGTAGAGAGAAAGAGGTCGGAAAGGTTTGCCGAACAGGAGCTTGAAGGTGACGAATAAGCAAATCCTCATAATAGAGGATGACAGAGATATATCCAATCTCATATCCCATTACGTAGAACAAGAAGGCTTTCTACCTATTACAGCGGCAGACGGAGAAGAAGGGTTGTGGCAGATAAAGACAAAAGCTCCGGATCTCATCATTCTTGATCTTATGCTGCCACGTAAAGACGGTTACGAAGTTATGAGACAATTGAAGGGGCAGCAGGAAACAGCGGCTATACCGGTCATAATACTTACTGCAAAATCAGACGAAATAGATAAGGTACTCGGTTTGGAACTCGGTGCGGACGATTACATGACAAAGCCTTTCAGTCCCCGTGAACTTATTGCCAGAATAAAAGCCGTTATGCGGCGTATAGAACCTGAAACAGCAGGGAACACACACAAAAAGATCATATTTGATAAATTGGAAATAGATGATATAAGGCATGAGGTAAGGAACGACGGCAAAATAGTAATACTCACATCAAAGGAGTATAAACTGTTAAAATATTTCATGGATCACAGAGGTGTGGTGTTATCAAGGGATACCCTGCTGCAGGATATCTGGGGTTACAATTATTTCGGTACTACCCGCACTGTTGATGTACACGTATCAAGATTGAGAAAGAAATTATCCACTTTGAACAATTATATTCAGAATATAAAAGACATAGGTTATAAATTTACCGATGAATAAATCCGCATTCATCATATTTACTGCAATATCCCTGCTCACAGGGGCCGTGGTCCTCCTTATTAAGAATGCCGGCATAGAATTATCGATCTTCATAATACTTCTCATATCGATATTCATAGGCTTACTTGCTGCTGTTATTTATGCAAAGCGTGTAAAAGCATTGATCAAACAGATGATCACATCTGCGAGAAACAACCTTCAAATATACAACCTGCCGTATTCCTCGTCTCCCGGAATGGACGATATTTCGTCCGTTATACAGCTTATCATATCAAAGACAAAAGAATCAGAGGAGCAATTGAACAGGAGTATCGACGACATAAAAAAAATCATGGATGCCGTTGATATAGGCATACTTGTAGTAAACAGCCATGGAAGCATTGTTTACGCAAATGAATACATGAAGAGGTTTGCAGCTCTCGGCAGGGATTTAACAGGCATATATTTCCTGGACATCATAAGGAGCTATGAAGCAGAGGCCCTTTTCAATGCCGTAATATCAGGTTCAGAGCCGGGTCAAAAAGACATCTCTCTCTTTACACCTGAAGAGAAAAAATTCAGTCTCCGAATGAAGCACATAGAGTACTGTATCCATGAACAATGTTACCTTATGGCTTTAAAAGACATAACGAGGCTGAAGCAAATCGATATAATAAGACAGGATTTTATAACGAATGCCTCTCATGAATTAAAAACCCCGTTGACATCTATTATAGGATATGTAGAGGCACTTAAGGATAATTACAACAAAGAGTTCGTAAATATCGTTTATAAAAATGCAAAGAGGATGCAAAGGATCGTTGATGATATGCTGACACTTTCAAAGGCAGACAGGGGATCCTCGGAATTCAATATCAAGGCAGTAAGCATCACCGATGTCTTGAATGAAATCCAGCTATTGCTGAACAACGATATCGAAAGGATGCATCAAAAGTTCATATTAAATATACCCGATGAACTTGATATCGTTTATGCCGACAGGGAAGCACTATTCGATATACTTCTCAATCTCATAGACAATGCCATAAAGTACAACAATGAGAGGGGCGAAGTCAGTGTATCAGCATACGAAAAGGATAAGGAGATAGAAATAGTCGTACGGGATACGGGCTCAGGCATTCCTTCAAACGAACTTGACCGGATCTTCGAGAGATTTTACACGGTGGATAAAGCACGTTCCAGAGCGCTTGGAGGGACGGGACTCGGTCTCTCCATTGTAAAGCACTTTGTGCTTGCACATAACGGCAGAATATGGGTTGAAAGCGAATTGAACAAGGGCAGCGCCTTCCACTTCACCATCCCGAAGAAAAAGTTACCTTGATTTGTCATTCCTCACTTGATGCGAAATCCGGATTTTTTCAACGGGTTTCGGCTTACGCATAACCTATACTCTTAGTACGCTGTTCATTCTGTAAAAAATTATTGTATTATCGCTGCATTTCTGATTAAAAGGATTACGGAGGAATAAAATGGACATGGATTTTAGTGATTTTCCGAGGATCACACGACTTCCTTACTATGTATTCAACATAGTAAACGAGCTGAAGATGAAAGCACGAAGGGAAGGCGAGGATATTATAGACCTCGGCATGGGCAATCCTGATCAGCCTACGCCGAATCATATAGTTGATAAACTGATTGAGGCCGCTCAGAATGGCAAAAACCACAGGTATTCCGTTTCAAGAGGCATATACAAGTTAAGGGTTGCTATTTCCGACTGGTACAAACGGAGATATGATGTATATATTGATCCTGAAACGGAGGCAATAGTTACACTCGGTGCAAAAGAAGGCATAGCACACCTTGTACTTGCAATGATTGATAAAGGTGACGTTGCCATCGTCCCGGGCCCGGCTTACCCTATACATCCTTACTCCGTCATTATCGCCGGCGGCGACGTGCGGGCCATACCGCTCTCCACAGATGCAACATTTTTCGAAGAGTTGGAAAAGGCAATCAAAAACAACTGGCCAAAACCAAAGTTACTTATAATATCCTTCCCTCACAATCCAACAACTGCGGTCGTTGATCGTGAATTTTTTGCAAAGGTTATTAATTTCGCAAAAGAAAACAAGCTTTATGTGATACATGATCTTGCATATACAGATCTTGTATTCGACGGATATACTGCACCAAGTATACTCGAGATACCCGGGGCAAAAGATATTGCAGTCGAATTTTTCACCTTGTCAAAGAGCTATAGCATGCCAGGATGGCGCGTTGGTTTTGGAGTTGGTAATCAAAAAATGATCTTCGCACTTTCAAGAATCAAGAGTTATCTCGACTATGGCATGTTTCAGCCTATACAGATTGCCGCTATAACTGCCTTGAATGGACCAACAGAACCTACCATCGAGATTGTAAATCTTTACAAGAAGAGAAGGGACACCTTGATAGATGGGCTGGACAGGATTGGCTGGCATATAGAAAAACCCAAGGCAACTATGTTTGTATGGGCCGCTATACCGGAACAGTTTAAAAAACTTGGTTCCCTTGAATTTACAAAACTTCTCCTGAGCGAAGGCAAAGTCGCTGTATCGCCGGGCATAGGGTTCGGAGATTACGGCGAAGGATATTTAAGGTTTTCTCTCATTGAAAACGAGGAACGCATACAACAAGCTATAAGAGGTATTAAGAGGATCTTGCACAAATGAAGAACGGACGGATAAAAATAGGGCTTGCAGGCTTTGGAACTATAGGTACGGGGCTTATAAAGACCGTCTATGACAAGAAGGACCTGCTCAAGGAAAGAACCGGGTTCGACCTTGAGATCTCAAGGGTCGTTGACCTTGATCTAAAAAAGGACAGGGGCGTTAAACTATCATCTTCTGTGTTGACAAAAGACATAAATGCAATCCTTGACGATGATTCTATAGATATTTTTGTGGAACTTATGGGAGGGATACACCCTGCAAAGGAATTCATTATAAAGGCAATTGAAAGGGGCAAAAGCATCGTAACCGCAAATAAGGCACTACTCGCGAGTCATGGGGCGGGAATTTTCAGGATAGCGTATAAGAACGGCGTGCATATAGGCTTTGAGGCTTCTGTTGGCGGAGGTATACCGATTATAAATGCCATAAGCAACAGCCTTGTAGCAAACCGCTTCCTATCCATATCTGCCATTATAAACGGTACCTCAAACTACATACTTTCAAAGATGACAGGCCAAGGCGGTGAGTTTAAAGATGTGCTCGAGGAGGCAAAGAGGCATGGCTATGCAGAGGCTGATCCGTCTCTCGATGTCGACGGTATCGACGCAATGCACAAATTGACCATACTGCTTGTGCTCGCCTATGGCGGCAGTGTATCTACGAAAGATATCTATGTCGAAGGCATAAGGGATATAACACAGACCGACATAAAATTCGCAGATGAACTCGGATATGTAATAAAACAACTCGCCATTGCAAAGGTAGAAGACGATGCTGTCAGTGCAAGGGTACACCCGGCAATGGTGGCAAAGGGAACGATTATCTCTATGATAAACGATGTTTATAACGGCATACATATCATAGGAGATTCTATAGGCTCACAATTGTTCGTGGGAAAAGGAGCAGGTATGATGCCGACTGCAAGTGCAGTCGTAAGCGATATTGTTGATATATCAAAAAAATTGAAACATAACAATGGAGTGTTTTTAAAGCAAAATATCTTTACAGATAAAATCGATCTCAAGATAATGAATATAGGCAATATAAAAACAAGGTATTACCTTAGGTTTACGGTACTTGATAAACCAGGCGTACTTGCAAGTATTGCAAAAGTGCTCGGTATGCATAATATAAGTATAGAATCAGTGATACAGAAAGGCAGGAGTATTGAAAAATTCGTGCCGATTGTGATAATGACCCATGAAGCGGTTGAGGCAAATCTGATAAAGGCCCTTGGTATCATAGACAAATTTAGGGTGGTAAAAGAAAAAACAAGATTTATAAGAATAGAAGAAGAGGTTATATAAAAAATGACAGTCTATAGAGGCGTAATAAGAAAATACAGGCAATTTCTCCCTGAGGTAGAAGATGAACAAATCGTAACAATTCATGAGGGGAATACACCTCTTATACCGGCAAAGAATCTCAGTTCTTTTATAAACCCTTCTCTCCATATCTATCTGAAGTATGAAGGCTTAAACCCTACAGGCTCATTCAAAGATAGGGGCATGACAGTTGCAGTGTCCATGGCTAAGAAACAGAATTCAAGGGCCGTTATATGCGCTTCGACAGGTAACACCTCTGCATCGGCCTCAGCATATGCAGCGTCTGCAGGCATAAAGGCTTATGTGATCATACCGGAAGGCAAAATAGCGCTCGGTAAACTTTCGCAGGCTATTGTTCACGGAGCAGTCGTTATTCAGGTAAGGGGAAATTTCGACGATGCGTTAAAATTAGTAAGGGAGATCTCCCAAAAATATCCTGTAACACTTGTCAATTCTTTAAACCCGTACAGACTTGAAGGACAGAAAACAGCGGCATTCGAGGTATGTGACCAGCTCGCAATGTCACCCGATTACCATGTTCTGCCCGTCGGAAATGCAGGCAATATAACGGCATACTGGATGGGATATAAAGAGTATAGAAACAAAGGGTATATAGACAAGCTGCCGGTTATGGTTGGATTTCAAGCAGAGGGCGCTGCTCCCATAGTAAGAGGCTTTCCAATAAAAAATCCCGAAACAATTGCAACTGCAATAAGGATCGGAAACCCGGCAAGCTGGAAAAAGGCAGAACAGGCAAGGGATGAATCTGGCGGAATTATAGATATGGTATCAGACAAAGAGATCCTCGAAGCGTATAAACTTGTCGCAAGTATGGAAGGCGTATTCTGCGAGCCAGCTTCAGCAGCATCTATTGCAGGGCTTATAAAAATGAATAACAAGGGTTATTTCAAGTCAGGAACAACAATAGTTTGTACTCTTACTGGGCACGGACTCAAGGACCCGGACACCGCTCTCAAAACATTCGAACAACCCGTTATTACGGACCCGGATATCGATAAGGTACTGAAGATTATCGGCTTCGCCTAATCAGAATAACCCAACAGGATAGTTTACCCGAAAAAAAGCGTCTGAAAATTCTTACTGTTTTTTGCGTTTGTCGATCACCCTGACGGCCTTGCCTGCACTACGTTCGATGCTTTTCGGCTCAACGAGTTTTACCTTCGCGTTTACTCCAAGATAATCCTTTATATCGTACTCGATCTTTTTTTCCATGATCTCGAGTACCTTGATCTCATCGAACGGGATACGGTCGTTCACTTCCACCCTCACTTCGAGCGTATCCAGGGGTCCGTCCTTGTCGACGATCAGTTGGTAGTACGGCTCAATGCCGTCAGCCTTGAGGATAATGCTCTCGATCTGCGAGGGAAACACATTGACCCCCCTGATGATGAGCATATCGTCTGTCCTGCCGGTGATCCGCGACATACGCATGGTCGTCCTGCCGCACACGCAGGACTCGGATTCGAGCATCGTCACGTCCCTGGTCCTGTAACGGATCAGTGGTATCGCCTCCTTTGTGAGCGTGGTGATGACCAATTCTCCCTTTTCACCGTTAGGAACCGGCAGGAGCGTGTCCGGATCGATGACCTCTGGCAGAAAATGGTCCTCAAACAAGTGGAGGCCATTCTTCGCCTCGAGACATTCAACCGCAACACCGGGTCCCATGATTTCGCTTAACCCATATATATCGATTGCATCTATATTTAGTTTTTCTTCGATTTCATTTCTCATATTTTCGGTCCACGGTTCTGCACCAAAAACACCCGCCTTTAATCTAAGGGATGATATTTTAACACCCATCTCCATTGCAACCTCGGCAATATTCAGTGCATACGAGGGAGTACAAGTTAGTACTGTAGTACCAAAATCCTGCATCAGCATTACTTGTTTCTGTGTATTGCCGCCTGACATCGGAATAACAGCAGCACCTATCTTTTCAGCACCATAATGAATACCCAAACCGCCGGTAAATAAACCATAACCATACGCATTCTGTAGTATATCTCCTTTATGGACACCTGCTGACGAAAGCGCCCTTGCCATAAGCTCCGCCCACATATCTATATCATTGCGTGTATATCCGACGACGGTCGGTTTTCCTGTAGTCCCGGAAGATGCATGTATTCTGACAACATCATCCATATTAACGGCAAACATGCCGAACGGATAATTGTCCCTCAGATCGCTTTTTGTCGTGAAAGGTACATGTTCTATGTCTTTAAGGTTTTTTATGTGATGCGGCTTCAATCCTATCTTATCAAATCTTTGTCTGTAGAAAGGTACCCTGTCATAAACCCAGCCTATAACCCATTTCAGCTTGTTAAGTTTGATCTCATCAAGCTTTTCCCTGGTATAACTTTCCACATCTCTCAGAATCATAAAATCTCCTTTATATGCTTTTCATAGCCATACAAAAAACTTTCTATAGCCCTGTCCGGTCTTTTGAATCTCTGTCTGATCGCCTCAAGCCATAACATTTTTTCGTAAGATTGAAAATATGCATATATACCGAGAAGAAACATATTTATGGAGTAATCCGGATTTTGTTTCATCATAGTTACGACATCGGCTCCATAAAATTTCACAGCAGGTTTTATTCTTTTGAGCTCGTCCTGTATACGTTCGGGGTAGCTTTTATATCCTAAAGCGACATCGGGCGGAGGCATATGATAATTCGAAAGGATAACCATTCCATTATCCTTCAAGAAGCCAATGCCTCTCAATGCCTCCATCTCCTCAAGCGATATAAGGTAATCGGCAGTACCTTGTTCTATAATGGGAGAGTATACCTTGTCGCCGTATCTGACAAAGCTAGTTACAGCACCGCCTCTCTGTGCCATACCGTGAACATCACTCTTCTTGACGTCATACCCAGCTTTGAGTGCAACGATTGAAATGATATCCGTTGCAGACACAACACCTTGTCCTCCAACCCCTGTTACTACGATGTTTACCATCATATTATTGTTCTTCTTTCACTATCGCATCAAAAGAGCATACATCCGCACACAACCCGCACCCGGTACAGCTTACCGGGTCTATGTAGGCTATACCCTTTGCACGCTTCTTACCAGCAGCCCTCACATCTGTCGGTTCCCACCATATAGAAGGGCAGTCTATGTTAAGGCATATAGTACAGCCTGTACACAGATCCGTTTTTACGGTAAAGGGACTCGACCTGTTCTTTTTAAACTCTGGAAGCAAAACGCATGGGGCTTTTGTTATAATGACAGCAGGTCCCTCAAAGGCTATTGCCTCTTTTATCGTTTTCTCAAGTGGTTTGGTCTCATAAGGGTTAACAGTCCTAACCCATTTTACACCCAATGCAGATACTATCTGCTCAAGAGAAATGTCTGGAGAAGAATGGCCATGTATATCCGTTCCAGAGAGCGGATTTGCCTGTGCGCCTGTCATTGCGGTCGTGCGATTATCAAGGATGACAACAAGGATATTACTTCTGTTGTAGACTACGTTTAAAAGCGAGGTCATGCCGGAATGAAGAAATGTAGAATCCCCGATCACTGCAACAGGCTTTTTACCGCCGGCAGGCATGGCCTTCTCAATGCCCATTGCCTGTCCTATACCTGCACCCATATCAAGACAGGTATGAACAGCCTTCAACGGTTCATCATACGCAAGGGTATAACATCCTATATCACCAGCTATAAATGATCGCTGTTTGCTTAATTGATAAAAAAGTCCCCGGTGAGGGCATCCCGCACAGAGAAGGGGAGGCCGCCGTATTAGATCCGGCAGTGGATTGCCGGACGAAGAGACACGAGAGGGCGTTCCATTTGTAAATTCCCTTATGCCTTTCCTTACCTTTTCCGGGGTAAGCTCGGATATCGATGGTATAAAATCCTTGCCATGAACATTGGCTGAGATATACCGAATCTGCATCTCTATATATGGATCGAGCTCCTCAACAACCAGTATTTTTTTAAACCTTTCTACAAATACCTTTATAGCACTTAGAGGCAGAGGATTTGTTAATGACAGCTTGAGTATGTTTGCATCGGGCATTGACTCTTTCACATACTGGTAAGAAACACCCGACGTAATAATACCGTAATCGGTGCTGCCGGATTCTACCTTGTTCAGAGAACATTGTTCAGAAAACTGCATAAGCTTGTTCAACTTGTTTTCAAGAGACAATCTGGCTTTACGTGCATTCGCAGGCACCATAACATATTTCTCTATTGCTTTCTCAGGGTATACGGATTTTTTTATACTCTGGGGTTCCTCTGGATAAACAATGGTTTTTGAATGAGAAATCCTCGTTGTTACGCGCAGTAAAACTGGCAGATCGAAAAGTTCGCTTATCTCAAAGGCCTTTTTTGTAAATATGCGTGCCTCTTCGCTGTCCGAAGGTTCAAGCATGGGTATCTTGGCCATAAGAGCATACCATCTGTTGTCCTGCTCGTTCTGTGAGCTGTGTATGCCAGGATCATCGGCGGATACTATAACAAGGCCAGCGCCAATCCCTGTATATGCAAGCGTCATGAGAGGGTCGGATGCAACATTTAAACCAACGTGCTTCATGGTCACAAGAGATCTGGCACCCGCAAGGCAAGCACCGGATGCGGTCTCAAGAGCAACCTTTTCGTTGACTGCCCAGTTTGTATAAATCCCCTCGTACTGAGCTATGGTTTCCAATATTTCTGTTGACGGCGTTCCGGGATATCCTGTTGCGAATCTGCACCCTGCCTCGAAACTGCCCCTTGCTATGGCTTCATTACCTGACAACAAAATACGATTCATTTCAATAAGCCGTTCAAATCCATTAAAATGTTTAAACTGCTAAAAGGGTTATATTGTCCTTCCGATTGCCCTTGCGATCCTACTAATTGCCTTTACCATTTGTTTGAATTCGTCCGGCTTAAGGGATTGCTCTCCATCGCTCAGTGCCTTCTCTGGTTGCTGGTGTACTTCTACGATAATACCGTCTGCCCCTGCTGCAATCGCAGCCATTGACATTGTTGCAACAATATCCCTCCTGCCTGTAGCGTGACTCGGATCGACGATAACCGGAAGATGGGTAAGTTTTTTAAGAACAGGTACAGCGTTCAGGTCGAGTGTATTGCGAGTTTCTGTTTCAAATGTTCTTATGCCTCTTTCGCAGAGTATAATTTTATCGTTTCCTTTACTTGCGATGTATTCGGCAGACATTAGTAATTCTTTGATCGTTGCAGAAAGACCTCTTTTTAAAAGGATTGGTTTGTTTGTGGAACCAAGTTCTTTCAAGAGTGAGAAATTCTGCATGTTTCTGGCACCTACCTGAAATATATCCGTGTAATCGGCAATGAGATCAATGTCTCTTGTATCCATAATCTCTGTTACAACCGGCATTTTGAGCAGATGCTTTGCCTCTTTAAGGATTTCAAGCCCTTCCTTGCCCATACCCTGAAACGAATACGGCGACGTCCTTGGCTTGTAGGCACCACCCCTGAGTATTGTGGCACCGGACGACTTTACACTTTTCCCTATCTCCATAAGCATTTCCCTTCCTTCTATGGAGCACGGACCTGCCATGATAACAATCTTTTTACCACCTATTGTAACTCCATTTACCCTTATCAGTGTATTTTCTTTTTTGAACTCCCTGCTAACAACTTTATATGGACTCAGGATCGGCAGAACCTTTTCCACACCTGCAAAGGTTGTAAGGGGTATATTGGCGAGGTTCCTCTCATCTCCTATGGCCCCGATTATCATGCGCTCTTTACCCTTTGAGATATGCGGTCTTAATTTCATATCTCGTATCGTTTTAAGAACGTGTTCAATATCTTTTTTTGCTGCATCAGGTTTCATTACAATTATCATTTTTAAACTCCTATCATTAATCTATAAGCAAGCCATTTTGGCAGTCCTGCACTCAGGATTTTATCGCTTGCTTTTTTTATAGCATAATTTAACCTTTTAACACTATATATACCTTTATCTGTGTCAAGTATTCCATAAGACGTCGTGTTATCGAAATCCCTTGGCTGCCCAACACTGCCCACACTTATGATATACTGGCGATGTTCAAGCATATTTACTACATCGGCATAATCAACAACGGGATACTCATCAGCATCGATATCTTTCGATACGACAAATCTGCGGTGAGAATGCCCCACAAAAAAGATGTTGTACCTTCTGCCAAAAAAATAAAAAACCTTTTCTACGTCGTGCATTGACACAACATAATCAAATTTTTCAGGATTAACCGGCGAGCCGTGACTGAACAGCACACCTTCGCGTTCCAATGTATATGGGGCATTGCGTAACCACGATATATATGAATCAGGAAGCTGCTCTTTCGTCCACTGTATCCCTTGCTTTGCATCATCATTGAAGTAATCTGTATCGATGACATCAGCGACAGCAGCATCATGGTTACCCATGATGTTATCCTGTGCAATATCTTTGACACTATCACAGCATTCTCGAGGATTTGCTCCATATCCTACAACATCGCCAAGGGATATTATAGTATCCGGCAATGATCTTTTCAAATCTACTACAACAGCTTCAAGTGCCTCAAGATTTGCATGTACATCAGCTATGACGGCAATCCTCATTTAACATGTTTAAGAAAGAACTCAGCTAATAATTCTTCATCCTTTTTAGCTTTTGACTCTTCTTTTTCCTTGTTAGGATTCTCTTCTTTTATAGGCAAACCTATAAAACCAGACTCGATTCTGTAAACGTTGTCCTTGATGACGACAGAATCGGGAAATATCTCGGCCTCCATACCTTTCAGTTCATCGAGTGTCTTCACTTTGCCCACAATTTTATCTTTATCATCACCACTGTCAAGAGCGGTTAGCCTCACAGCCTGCTGAAGATTAAATCTCGGTTTTGTCTTTGTAAGAATCGTTATTGTTTCACCTTCAAGCAAGAGTTTTCCTTTGGCGTTCAATTCATCAAGCAGCTCCTGGGTAAAAAACACCTTTTCGGATATACCTTTCGCATCTCGAACTTTAGCGTTATTGATCTTGACACCTATCATTATCGCACCACGCATATCTGCGTGTGTTAAATCTGCATTGGTTAGGTTTGCACCGCTCAGATTCGTGTTTACGAGTACTGCATGTCTAAGTGAAGCACCGGATAAATCAGTATTGGAAAGATTGGTATTGGTAAGATCTGCATATCTAAAATTAGCGTTTTTGAATATGCCGGATGAAAGATCCATATCATTTAGGTCAATACCCTTTAAATTTGCCCCTTCAAAAGAGACCTTGTTTTTAATTCCCTTTTCAACATCCTCACGAGTCAAATCATTCATTTGATATCATCTATAAAGCGTTTTATTATCTTTTTGGTTTCTTCTTTTAAATATAAAAATTCTATACCAACACCTTGAACGACATTGTCAAGGCGGGCTTCTTCTTCTGTTATGACCCATTTGACAATGCCTGTTGCCTCTAACAGATTTATATCATTTGGTATTGTAAACTTCATAGATATATGCTTGCCTAAAGGTATAGCTTCTGCATTTTTTAAGAATATACCGCCCTCGCTCAGGTTTGTAGAATAATCATAAAGATAGGCTTCACTATCGGGATAATCCAAAAGGAGCTTTATAGTCGCATCATCCGCAGATACAATAACGACCTTTACCATAACCCTTGGAGATTTTCTTTTGTCTTTGCCTATGTTAGCCATAATATCCGCTTCCTATGAGCTTTGTCTTGGCGAAATATCGGTGCCTACTTTTAATGGCTTTTTTGTTGATATGAACATACCCCCCCTGCTTATACTCATTGCATAATCCGACATAAAGCTCTTGATATCCCCATATTTTACTCCAAGTTTGGTATCCAAAAGTCTTGCGCGTCTTTTTTCTTTGCCCATGCACACCTCCTTGTTACCAAAATTATAAGTTATTCGCCTAAAAAATGCAATAAGGAAGTTTACTTATTCGCTCGGGGCACCCATGCATGGCATAAGTACCACTTCTCTCATTACAAAAATTTCATTACTGTCAAATGCATTTTTCGGGTTAATGCCAATTTTTAAATTGGCAATGGGTTCATTTGACAGTCTGCTTTTATATTTGTAATTTGATTCCCAGAAAGGAGACCGATCATGAAATCATCATATAAGTTCCAGCCCGACTGGCGAGAAGACGTCCCAGCAGAAGGCTCGTACCGCTCCATCTTCAAGTATGCCCCGGATAAGTTCAGCCACCCGAGTGCAGCGTGGTACGAGATGTTCAAACAAGAATTCAACATGACGGACGAGGACTTCAAAAAGCGCCAGCCCGGGGGCGACGAAAAAGTCATGCTTAAACGCAAACCCGGTTTGAGCGAGACACAGATCAACGCCTTTATCAGTATCGTCGGTAAGGAAAATGTCGCAGCGGACGATTACAGCAGGGTTAAGTACGGGCACGGTAAGTCTCTGGACGAGAATCTTGCGATGCGGCAGCAGATTGCCGATAGGGTGCCTGACCTTGTGATCCATCCGCGCAACAAGGAGGACATCGTCAAAATAGTCGGGTTCTGCAACGAGCAAAAGATCCCCATCATCACCTACGGTGGAGGCTCGGGTGTTGTCCTGGGCATGCGGTCGGACAAGGGCGGCATTGTACTCGTCATGAGAACGCACATGAACAAGGTCCTTTCGATCAACGATCTAAACCAAACCGCGGTGGTTCAGCCCGGCATACTTGGGCCGGACTACGAGGCAGCACTCAACGATGCACCGCGTTTGTTCAACGCCTCACGCAGGTACACATGCGGACATTTTCCCCAATCCTTCGAGCTTTCAACGGTCGGTGGCTGGATACTTGCCCTTGGATCAGGACAGGCCTCAACGTATTACGGCGATGCGTATGACATCGTCCTGAGCCAGGAGTACGTAACGCCCGCGGGTGTAATTAAGACCAGGGACATCCCGGGTACAGCCACGGGCCCAAAGGTAAACGACATCATGAAGGGCAGCGAAGGCTCGTACGGAATTCTGGTGGAGGCGACAATGAAAATCTTCAGGTACATGCCGGAGAACCGCCAGCGTTTTGCCTTTATGTTTCCGTCATGGGATGCTGCTGTCAATGCGTCGCGCGAGATCGTGCAGGCGGAGTTTGGCAAGCCTGCCGTACTGCGCATTTCGGACCCCGAAGAAACGGAAATAGGACTGAAGCTCAAGGGCTTCAACGATGGCATCCTTGATAAATTCCTGAGACTTCGCGGTTTTATGCCTATGCAGCGGTGTCTGTGCATCGGGATCGTGGAAGGAGAAAAGGGTTACGCAAAGCATGTGAAGAGAGAAGCGTCGAAGATCGCACACAGGTTTGGGGCAATGTCTTTGACTGGGTATGCGGCAAAACAGTGGGAACGCAGCAGGTATTCGGACGTGCACATGCGCGAAGATCTATTGGACTACGGCCTGATCATCGATACCCTTGAAACCGGCGTAAGCTGGGAGAACCTCCACCGACTCCATCAGGGCGTGCGGTCATTCGTCAAGAGCAGGCCCGGGACCATCTGTACGAGCCATGCCTCGCACTTTTATCCTCAGGGAACGAATCTTTATTTCATCCTGATACTCAAGCCCACGGACAGCGACGAGTTTTTCAGGTTCCGTAGTAAGGTCGTTGATGCAATCGTTGCAAACGGCGGCTCTATCAGCCACCACCACGGGATCGGCAGGATGTTCGCACCGTGGCTGGAGAATTACCTTGGCATAGAGCAAATGAATGTTCTGCGGGCACTCAAGCGGCATTTCGATCCGAACGATATCATGAACCCCGGCGGCACTCTGGAACTGGATCCCAGAGTATAGTTTAAGGATGCTTTGGTAAAATTATATCGCATTTTTCGTTTAACCCAAAAAATGCATTTGCAAAATAAGGGAATTTTTGTAAAAATCCTGCGTCAAATAAAGGTATTCTTCGAAAATACGATGAGGAAAAAACACAGG
>JABEBX010016253.1_pt1 | contig 17722 bp, 14 predicted proteins | sample 7245971 | NCBI WGS metagenome assembly JABEBX01 (sample SAMN14506365, study PRJNA622280) | hot springs metagenome | biome: hot spring [ENVO:00000051]|acidic hot spring [ENVO:00002120]; feature: spring [ENVO:00000027]|sediment [ENVO:00002007]; material: sediment environment [ENVO:01001048]... | reverse complement strand
TGTTTGGTCGGATCTTTTTGCTGATTGGTGCCCTGCTGCTCGCCAGTCAACTCGCGGTCTATTGGTACTTCAATCTCTATCTGGGCAATCCCCAAGCCCAAAATAAAGGCCCTAAGAATCATCTTAGAGCCTTGTTTTTATGGTGGACCGGAGGAGGATCGAACTCCCGACCTTCGCATTGCGAACGCGACGCTCTCCCAGCTGAGCTACCGGCCCAATACGACAAGATTATGTCAGATCCCCTGGCAGGCGCAAGGCATCAGAGTTTCCCTTCGGCAAGAGCGGCCCGGATTTTTTGCGCTTGCTGGGCGATGGACAGCCGCTCGCTCTCTTGCAAGCGTTCCAGATTTTTCCATTGCAGAGCCACCCGGGGGTGATGGGCAAAGTGCTCGGCATGCCGCGCCAGAAAGTCCCAGTACAAAACGGTAAAGGGGCAGGCCGTGGAGCCGGATCGCAGCCCGGGCTGAAAGGGACAATCCTGGCAATAGGTGCTCATCCTTTCCAGGTATCGCCCCGAGGCAACGTAGGGTTTGGAGGCGAGTTTGCCGCCATCGGCATATTGAGACATGCCCAGGGTATTGGGAGCCTCCACCCATTCCACGGCATCCACAAAGAGCCCCAGATACCAGTGGTGGACTTCCTGGGGACGAACCCCGTAGAGCAGGGCAAAGAGTCCCGTCACCATGAGTCGTTGGATGTGGTGGGCATAGCCGAAGCGTAATACTTGCCCGACGGTCTCCTGCAGGCAACGCATTTGGGTTTGTCCGGTCCAGTAGAGGGGGGGCAGGGACTGTTGGGCCTGCAAGGCATTGCTGTCCACCAGACCTGGCATTTCCTGCCAATAGATGCCGCGCACATACTCCCGCCAGCCGAGGATCTGGCGGATGAATCCCTCCACCGCTGCCAAGGGGGCCTGACCGAGCTGGTACGCCTGCAAGGCTTGCTGGATGACTTCTTGCGGGTGGAGCAGCTTGACGTTGAGGGCAGCGGAGATCCGGGCATGGAAGAGCCAAGGTTCGCCAGGGAGCATGGCATCCTGGTATCGGCCAAAAAGAGGGAGACGATTGGCTATAAAGTCCGCAAGGGCAGCCCGGGCTTCGGCGGGAGTGACGGGCCAGTCAAAGTGGCCAGTGTTGCCTGGAAGTTGCGGCAACTCTTGGGCCAGGTCCGCCAGCACCTCCTGGGTGAGTTGGTCTGGCGAGAAAGACTGCGGTGGGCGAAGCGCAGCCAGTAGTTGGGCATCGGGTCCGCGACGGTTATCGGTATCGAAGTTCCAGCGGCCGCCAACGGGCTGATTGGGGCCTTCCAGCAGAATCCGATGGCGATTCCGCATCCAGCGGTAAAAACTTTCCATCAGATATTTCTTCTTACCCCGTGCCCATTGGGAAAATTCCCTTTTGCTACATAGGAAGTAGGAATCTTCTCGCCATTCCAGAGGAATACCTGCCCGCTGGCAGACGGAGCCAAGATCCTGTTCCAAGCGCCATTCCCCTGCTTCCAGGGCAATCACCCGTTGGGGCCGCAGCGTGGCCAGCTCAGCCTCCAGGGCCGCTGCCAGGGAGGGATAGGGATGGGTACCAAGGCGCAGATAGCGTACTTTTCGCCCTTGCGCATGCTGCTCCTTGGCAAAGTGACGCATGCTGCTCAGAAAAAAAGCGCTGCGTACCCGGTGGGAGAGGGGATGGAGGGATTCGGCAGGGACTTCCGCCATCCACACGAGATCTTGTCTTGGGTCCATATGCTCCAGAGCGGGCGAGTCAGGAGCCAGCTGATCGCCAAGGACCACAATCAAATTGCGTAGCAACGGTTCTGGCATGGCAAGGCCTTTCCAAGTCAAAGCTGGATATTGCCATAGGGAAGCATTCTCGGACTACAATGGTATCGTGAGTAGCGAACCAACACTGCGTCCTTCCCCCCCATCCTATGCCGCGTTGCGGAGCTGGCTCGCCGCCCATCGCCTGCCACCCTTGGCCTGCATTGACCTGGAGAGTACCGGACCGCACCTGCACCAGGACAGGATCCTGGAGATCGGCATCGTCTTTGTGGCAGCTGAGCAGGAGCCCGAGACCTATCAGCAGTTTGTCCAACCAGGGTGCCGGATACCAGCGGCCATTACCCAACTGACCGGCATCCATGACGCGCTGGTCCAAGCCGCCCCGGATTTTTCGCAGATTGCTTTGGATTTGCGGGCGCGCTTGGAGGGCCATATTCTGGTCGCTCACAATGTTCGTTTTGATCTGGGACTCTTGCGCCAGGCCTTCCTGCGGGAAGAGCTGCGCTATACCCCCCAATCCCTTTGCAGCGTGAAACTGTCCCGTAGCCTATATCCTGAACAAAAGCGCCATGGTATCGACGCCCTGTTGGAGCGCCTGGAGATCTCCTGTGCCCACCGACATCGTGCCCTGGGAGATGCGCAGGTGGTGGCAGAATTTCTCGACCGGATGGCAAGCCAACGCCCCCAAGAGCTCTTGTATGCCTGCCAAAGACAGTGGCAGCAACCCGGTTTGCCCCCTTACCTCGAAACTCCAGCGAGTCTGCAGGAAATCCCCAACAAGCCCGGGGTTTATCTCTTTTTTGGGGAGAATGATCTGCCCTTGTACATCGGTAAGAGCATTCATCTGCGACGACGTATCCAGGATCATTTTCGTAACGATCAAAGCGATGAGCGGGAAATGCGGATGAGCCAACAGCTGCGGCGCATCCAATGGGTAGAAACTGCTGGGGAGCTGGGGGCTTTGCTGCTCGAAGCGCAGCTCATCAAGGAGCGGTCGCCACTCTATAACCGCCAACTACGGCGACGACAGGAGTTGTGGACCTTGCGCCTGGATACCAATCGGGATCCGGTGGTGCGGACGGTGGGGAGAGAGGAGCTGGTGCCCGGAATTTGTTATGGCACCTTTCCCAGTCGTTTTGCTGCCAAAAAGGCCCTGCGGCGTCTGGCGGAAGAGGAGAGGCTTTGTGATCTGCGTCTGGGTCTGCAACGAGGGCGCGGCCCTTGTTTTGGATACCAGATCCATCGCTGCCTGGGGGTTTGTGCTGGCCAGGAAAGCCCCGAAGAACACGATCAGCGTCTCGCTCTGGCCTTGGAGCGTTTGCGGATTCAGCATTGGCCCTATGCCGGCCCCATTGCCATTCGGCAAGACGTTGGGAGCGAAGAAAAATTCCATGTCTTCGACCAGTGGCGTTACCTGGGAATCCTGGGGGAAGCAGCGGGACTCGCCCCTGAGGCAGGCTTCGATGTGGATACCTACCGAATCCTTTTGCGCTTTTTTCGTAAGGCTCGGGATGGCGAGATCCAGATCGTGGACGAGGCGGGGACCCCATCGGGAAGCGATGGGGTCTGAGTTTTCAGCGCAGGGTCTGCATGTCAATGACGAAACGGTATTTCACGTCGCTCTTGAGCATACGCTCATAGGCGGTGTTGATGTAGTCCATGGGAATGATTTCGACGTCGGAACCTATCTGGTGCTGCGCACAGAAATCCAGCATTTCCTGGGTTTCGGCAATGCCACCGATGAGAGAACCGGCCAGACTGCGGCGACCAAAGATCAGGGTCCCCACTGCCGGCGAGGGGTGGGGATGCTCGGGGACGCCTACCAAGGTCATGGTGCCATCCTTGCGGAGTAGGCCCAAAAAGGTATTGATATCGTGGGGAGCGGCAACGGTATTGAGGATGAAGTGTAATTGACCCTGATAGCGGCCCATTTGTGCGGCATCGGTGGATATGCAGACTTCATCGGCACCCAGACGCTTGGCATCGGCGGCCTTACCCGGACTAGTGGTGAAGAGGACGACATGAGCGCCCATGGCATGGGCCAGCTTTACTCCCATGTGTCCAAGGCCCCCCAATCCCACTACCCCTACTTTCATTCCCGGACCCACGCGCCAGTGGCGCAGCGGCGAATAGGTAGTAATGCCCGCGCATAACAAAGGGGCTACCTGCGCCAGATTGTTCTCCTCGTGCTGGATCCGCAGTACGAAGGATTCTTTGACTACGATTCGTTGGCTATAACCACCATAGGTGTTTTCCCCTCCAAAGACGGGGCCATTGTAGGTGCCAGTGAAACCATTTTCGCAGTATTGTTCCTCGCCCTCCTGACAGGAACTGCAATGACCACAACTATCCACCATACAACCCACGCCGGCCAGTTCCCCAACCTGAAAGCGGGTAACGGCCGAACCCACGGCGCTGACGCGTCCGACGATTTCGTGACCGGGAACGCAGGGGTACAAGGTGTTGTGCCACTCATTACGAGCCGTATGCAAATCCGAGTGGCAGACCCCGCAATAGAGAATTTCTATTTGCACATCATCGGGATGGAGGGCTCGACGTTCGATGGAATAGGGGGCCAGGGAAGAAGTAGCTGATTGTGCGGCGAAGGCTTTGATAGCAGACATGAATAGCTCCTTTTAATACCAACTGGTCGGTCTATGATAAGCATTCCTCCAGCCATGGGTCAAAAGACCATGAAAGGATCTTATGAATGTACGGCTTCTGGGCCAAAGAGTTTTGCCTGTAATTGATGGATCTCATCCCGGAGGCGGGCTGCGTCTTCAAATTCCAGATTGCGGGCGTGGCGATACATTTTTTCCTCCAGCTCCCTGATTCTTTTGGAAAGTTGTTTTGGGTCCTGGATGACCTCGTACTCCGTGGTGGCTTCGGCAGCGGCTCGATCCCGAGCCCGACCTTTGCCCCGCTGATACACCCCCTCGATGATGTCGGCCACCGGTTTGCTGATCCCCTTGGGAGTGATGCCGTGTTGCTCATTATGGGCTAGTTGCTTCTTGCGCCGTCGTTCGGTCTCCTCCAAGGCACGGGCCATGGAGCCAGTCATCACATCGGCGTACAGAATGGCGCGCCCCTGAAGATTACGGGCGGCGCGCCCAATGGTCTGGATCAGGGAGCGCTCGGAGCGCAGAAATCCTTCTTTGTCCGCATCGAGAATGGCCACCAATGCCACTTCGGGCATATCCAGGCCCTCTCGCAGCAGGTTGATGCCAATGAGCACATCAAAGACCCCGGCGCGGAGATCCCGGATGATTTCCACCCGCTCCACGGTTTCGATATCTGAATGGAGATAGCGACATTTGATGCCCAGTTCATGGAGATAGTCCGTTAGATCCTCGGCCATGCGTTTGGTCAGAGTAGTCACCAAGACGCGCCAGTTCGTTGCCAGAACCCGATGAATTTCGGTTACCAGGTCATCGACCTGTCCTTTTGCCGGTCGCACCTCCACGGCGGGATCCACGAGGCCCGTAGGGCGCACCAGTTGCTCGACGACCCGACTGGAATGGCTCAGCTCATAGGGGCCGGGTGTAGCAGAAATGAAAATGGTCTGGGGCATGAGCTGTTCGAATTCCGTGAACATCAACGGCCGGTTATCCAGCGCCGATGGTAATCGAAAGCCATACTCCACCAAAGTTTCCTTACGGGAGCGATCGCCGCGATACATCCCACCAAATTGCGGAACCGTGACATGGGACTCGTCCATGAAGAGCAGGGCGTTGGCTGGCAGGTAATCCATGAGGGTGGGAGGCGGTTCCCCCGGGGCGCGCCCCGATAGATAGCGGGAGTAATTCTCGATACCAGAGCAATAGCCGAGCTCTGCCATCATCTCCAGATCAAAACGGGTGCGTTGCTCCAACCGTTGGGCCTCTACTAATTTATTGGCTTGACGAAGAGTTTCCAGGCGTTCCCGTAGCTCTTCCTTGATTCCCTCCAAAGCTCCCAGGATCGTTTCTCTGGGGGTGACATAGTGGGTCTTGGGGTAGATGGTGTACCTGGGTAAACGGGTAATGGTCTTGCCGGTCAGGGGATCAAAGAGCGATACCCGTTCGACTTCGTCGCCAAAGAGCTCAACACGCACCGCCTCGTCCTCGCTTTCGGCAGGCCAGACGTCAATTACATCCCCGTGGACCCGGAAGGTGCCGCGTTTGAGTTCCAAGGGATCGCGGCTATATTGCATGTCGACAAGGCGACGCAAAATGGCCCGTTGTTCCACTGCGTCCCCCTCTCGCAAGTGCAAAATCATGTTGTGGTAGGAGGCGGGATCTCCCAAGCCATAGATGGCCGAAACGGTGGCCACAATGATGACATCGGGGCGTTCTAGCAATGCCTTGGTGGCCGAAAGGCGCATCTGTTCGATGTGATCGTTGATGGAGGCATCCTTTTCGATAAAGGTATCGGAGGAAGGAACGTAGGCCTCGGGTTGGTAGTAGTCGTAATAGCTGACGAAATATTCCACTGCGTTGTGGGGAAAGAACCCCCGTAATTCGGCATAGAGCTGGGCTGCCAGGGTCTTGTTGGGAGCCATGACCACCGCCGGCCGCTGAGTACGGGCAATGACATTGGCCATGGTAAAGGTCTTGCCCGAGCCTGTTACACCCAACAGGGTCTGAAACATTTCCCCTGCTTCCAGACCCTCGACCAGCGCAGCAATGGCAGCAGGCTGGTCTCCTTCCGGCCGATAGGTACTTTCCAGCTGCAATACTTTTTTGGCTTCCAACCAGATCTCCTCGCGCTGAAGGGTGCAGCATAACTTTTGGCCAGCGCCACTGCAAAGCCGGTGATCAGGGGTTATTCCAGGTGTGCGAAGACTTTGCGCGGCAACTACTACATTCTGTGCGGATATTTCCATTGCACAATGAGGCAGATCGAAATATACCTATTTTATTTTGCTTGACAATATATAACAATTTAATTTAAGGTAATTTATGAATATTTAATGGAGCTGCAAATGAATTCAAAAAAATCGAAATTCAGATTGCGCCGGGAGGGGTCCTTACAAGGACTGATATTGGCGTGCGTTGGTGCATCCATTGGTTCGGGATGGCTTTTTGGTCCACTGTACACGGCGCAACTGGCAGGACCCTATGCCATTGGTTCCTGGATTTTGGGAGCGCTGGCCATTTTGCTGCTAGCCGTGGTTTTTGCAGAGCTGGGTCCCTTGATACCCAAAGCGGGTGCCATCGTCCATTTGGCCAATGTCGGCAATGGTCCCATCGTGGGTAATATGTGGACGTGGATTCTATTTCTATCCTACGCCACCATTGCTCCGATTGAGGTTACGGCATTATTTACCTATGCCAATAACTATTTTCCCCACTTCCTCCAGCCCCATAGTTCGTTACTAAGTACAGAAGGATATGTATATGCCCTGATCGCCTTGGCGATATTTATTGGTCTAAACTTCCTTTCCGTCCAGTGGGTGCTGCGGATCAATAACGGTGCCACCTGGTGGAAAATTGCCGTTCCCCTGCTGACAGCGATTCTCTTTCTATCGTTGGGTTGGCACTCCAGTAATTTTCAGGTCTTGAGTGGTCATACCAGTAGCAATGTCCAAGGGATGTTTGTGGCCATTGCCACCGGTGGGGTCATTTTCAGTCTCTTGGGTTTTCGCCATGCCATCGATCTGGCTGGGGAAAGCAAAAACCCCAAGCGCGATCTGCCCATTGCTACCATTGGCTCAGTGCTCATTGCCGGTGGCATTTATGTACTGATTCAGATCGCCTTCATTGCTGCTGTCCGGCCCGAAGACCTTGCCCATGGTGGTTGGGAGCACTTGCATTTTACCGGTATCAATGGCCCTTTTGCAGCCCTGGCCGGTGCTTTGGGGATCACCTGGCTGGCCGTACTGCTGTACACCGATGCATTTATTTCCCCTGCAGGTACCGCTTTGATTTATACGGCCACTTCTGCGCGAGTGACCTTGGCAACGGCTGAAAGTGGTGCCTTTCCCAAGGTACTTGGGCGCATCAACCGACAGGGAGTTCCCTGGACGAGTCTGCTGCTGCTCTTTGTGGTGGGTGCGCTTTTCTTTCTGCCTTTTCCCTCCTGGCAAAAAATGGTGGGGTATATTGCTTCCATGACAGTGTTGTCCTACGTCATTGGCCCCGTTGCCCTCCTGCAGCTGCGCAAGGCCATGCCCAATCTGGAACGGCCTTTCACCCTCCCCGCGGCCCAGATCATTGCCCCCGTTGCCTTTGTGGTGGGTACCTGGATTGTCTATTGGTCGGGCTTGCACACCCTTAATTTCATCTTTGGGACCTTGTTTGTGCTCCTGGCTTTGTATGCGTTATGGGGGCTCCTGCGCAAGGAGCCCATTGCCGAGATGGGCTGGCAGTATATGTGGTGGATCATTCCCTATTTTCTGGGCATCTGGGCGGTGGCCTGGGCGAGTCCCAAATCCCTGGGAGGAGAGGGATACATCGGTTTTTACACCGGTATGGCCTGCATCGCTGCCATCAGTCTGGGGATTTTTTATTGGGCGGTGCATAGTGCGGTCTCGGACAAGGAGATCCGGCTCTATATGCGAAATCTGGGTGGACGGGGAGTAGGGGCACCGTGATCCCGGTAGATTCTTCCCAATCGACAACGCAGTCGCGCAAATGGGTGATCAAAATTGGTAGTAGCCTGCTGCTCGATACCCAGGGCAAACTCGCGGAATCGCGGGTACGGGACTGGTTGCGACAAATCTCCATTCTCCACGACGCCGGGGTCGAGATCGTTTTAGTATCCTCCGGGGCGGTGGCTACGGGTGCGCACCGCTTGGGATGGCAGGAGCGTCCCCAGGAACTTCCCAAGCGGCAGGCGGCGGCAAGTGTTGGTCAAAGCCTGCTCTTGCATGGATACGAAAAGATTTTGCAGGGACTGCAGCAGCACAGCCAACATCCATTACACTGTGGCCAGGTCTTGCTGACCCATGAGGAACTGCGCAATCGGGCCCGCTATCTCAATGCCCGCGAAACCCTTCGCACTTTATTGGCCCACAATGTTCTCCCTATCGTCAATGAAAATGATGCCATTTCCTATCAACCCATCCAACTGGGGGATAACGATACCCTCGCAGCGGTGGTGGCCAATCTCTGGGATGGAGATCTGCTGATTTTGCTGACCGATCAGCAAGGTCTCTATGATGCCGATCCGCGCCAAAACCCCAATGCGCAGCTGATCCATCGTGGTCGCGCCGGAGATCCCCGGTGGGAGAAGTTGGCTGGGGCCAAGGGATCTGGCGTCGGTACCGGCGGGATGTTGGCCAAGGTCAAGGCAGCAGCTCGCGCCGCCCGCTCTGGAACCTCAACGCATATTGTCGGGGGACTGGTTCCCGAGGTCTTGCTGCGCATTGCCCAAGGGGAGATTGTCGGTACGCTGCTGGAAGCCAAGGTGCCCGTACTGGCGGCACGGAAACGCTGGCTTTCGGACCATTTGCGGGTCCATGGACAACTGCATCTGGACGCTGGTGCCATCCGTGCCGTGCGCGACGAGGGTGCCAGCTTGCTCATTCAGGGGGTTACCGCATTGCAAGGGGAATTCCGGCGGGGTGACTTGATCGGCTGTATGGATGGCGAAGGTCGGGAGATAGCCCGCGGTTTGTGTAAAGTAGATGCTAGATTATTGCGGCATGCCCTGGACCAAGCCAGGCAGGGAGAGGAAATTCCCGAGGATTGTCATGTCCTGATTCATCGCGACGATCTGGTATTGGCCGAGGATACCATCAAGGTGCGTTCCTAGGAGGCTGTTCTCTTTCCATGCTCCGTTCGGGAAAGTAGAGATCCTGTTGTTGATGTGCCAAGCCAATATGGTTGCGGTACAGTGCCTCTACGGCCTTGGCACGTAATTCGGTTTGAATCAGAAAACTGTTGTTGCAATCCTCGATGTAGACCCGCAAATAGAAAACCAGGGCATTTTCGGTGACATCCAGCAACAGGGCGGTGGGGGGTAGCCCCCGCGGATCGTCTTGCAACACTTCGGGATGACTTCTGCCAACTGCCTCCAGAATATTGCGGACGGTATCAATATCGGCATCGTGCCGGACCCGCATGGGGATCATCAAGCGCAGGACATGGTTACTATAGGTCCAATTGGTGACCTGGCCGGAAATCAGCTCTGAATTGGGCACAAAAACCTCGGTCCGATCAAAGGTCAGGATCAGGGTAGAGCGAATACTCAGGCGCTGTACATAGCCCTCGGTATTGCCCACCTTGACCCAGTCACCCACCCGAATGGGGCGTTCCAGGAGGAGAATCAATCCGGAAACAAAGTTGTTGACGATGTTTTGCAGGCCAAAGCCAATACCCAACGAAAGTGCGCCGGCGATGATGGCAAGATTGTGCAGTGCAACCCCTGCGGTGGACAGTGCCAGCAAGGTGGCAATGACAAATCCCGCATAGCGCAAAATGGCCAGGATGGAGTGTCGCGAACCAATATCCAAATGCCGGAAGGGACCACGGACGGAGGCAAGACGATTTTGTAGCCATTGATTCAATTGGATAAGGGCAAATAAGAGGACTACCGCAATCACCCAGCGAAAGGGTTGGACGTGGAAGCTGCCCACCGTGAAACCCCGCACAAAATACTGCCAGATCAACGCAAAACCACTGCGACTAAAGCCCCAGGCCATGAGGACCAGGATCAAAGCCAGGCCCCAGAGCAGGGCAAAACTAAAAAAACGGAGCCAGGCAAGCCAGAGGCTGCCCTCCTGGGCGTTCAGGTCGAAGTATCGGCGCAGCTGACGGGGAAGTTGACCGTTTTCTTCGTCGTCTTCCAACCCCCAAACGTCTTCCAGAAACCAGGAAACCAGTCGCGCCAGGACCATGGCTACGACACTGATCACCAACCCCCGGATCAAGTAGTTGGCAAGCTGTAAATACCCCAGAAAATCAATCAGGATCAAAGCCACGGCGCTGCCAAAGAGTAAGCCCTGCAGCCAACGCCACTGTCCCAAAAAGGTAAAGCGACGGGCCCGCCAGACCCCCCAAATCAAAGACGCCAAAATGAGGGTGTGGATGGCCGTCAACAGGATGGCATGACGATAAAATACGGCGCTGCCCTGGGGATCCAGGTGGGCATAGGTCAATAAAAATATGCCAACGGTAATGATGAAGCGCAGTGGTCGCCATAGGACCCGAAGCAATAGGGCTTCCCGCTGGACCCGGTTGGGGAAATTGGCGAGATGGCGAAGGAGGGACTTGCCGAGCCAGGTGCTGATCACATAGGCACTGGCACTGACCAGGACCAGGATGGTTAGCGGCACCAGTGCATCGAGAATTTTTGCCAATACCGCCCAAAGCAATAAAGCCGGAAGCAGAAACAATTCGCGCAAGCGGTGCTGCGAGTTCCGGCGTAGGGCCAAGCCAATCCACACCAGGGCAATTCCCAATCCCCAGGATCCTTGCACTGCAGGGTCAGAAAAAAGTAAGCGCCCTTGCCGGTGCAGCCAAAAACTATCTTCTTGGGTCCAAAGCGTCCGGGGAAGGGACCCGAGCTCCTGAATCTGGGCCAGGAGGTTCGGACCATGAACCAGAAGTTGTTGCGTCTTGAGCAAACTTTCCTGGGCCCGGATCTTGGTCAACAGCATATTGCCACCTACCTGGAGAACTTTGCAGGTTGCGAGTTTGCCGTTAATGGCCGTGCGGCGAGTTTCCAGGGAGTGGCGAAGCTGCAGCAATTCGCTGGCCTCTCCGCTCACGGTGGGACCAATGATTTGCAAGGATTTGTCAATATTTTCCAGGATGGCACTATTGTTTTTATTGCAGGCTGCAGCCCGCTCCGTGATGGCGGTGACTTCTCTATCCCATGCTTGCAATTGACTGGCACTGACCTTCCCTGCCAAGTTCCCATGGATTTGTCGAAGGAGAGCTGCATCGTCATTGTATGCACTGACGTTGGCCTTGGCGGGAAGCAGGGCCAGGAACAGCAGGCCCATGACCGTCAGTAGTTGGGTCAGCAGCCGGGTCATGGGAGTTCTTGCTGACAGGTCACAGTCTGCTCAACTGTGGACAGCGATGTGGGCACCGCGCATCAGCAGCGGGAAGAGGAGGCGTTGGAGGAGGGGGGGGAGGGCGATGGGTTTGACCAACATCTTGATAGCCATTTCAAAAGGATAATGGCGCTGGATGAGAACAGTAAGCCGTTTGCGAAAGGCCTGGAAATCTTCCTGACGAAAGGATTTGCCGGGATTTCTCTCTTCATAAGCGCAGCGGATGGCGAGCAAACTGTCTTCCTGATCTGCTTCCTGGACGCGTCCCCACAAGATCCGCAGGATTCGCCATCGGGATAATCCTTCTCGGGCCTGATAATCCCGGAAGAATCGATAAAAGTATTTGTAATGGTTGACTTCATCGGTGCGGATTTTATCGGCCAGGAGCCGCAATACGGGCTCCGGGCTGGCGTCCCGGATCATGGTATAAAAGCTTGCCGTACCCGTTTCTACCACGCAGCGGGAGGCCATTTCCAGGGCTTGGGTTGGTCCTAGTTGTTCCGTTTGACAGAGGGGGGTGTAGGCCTCCACAAAGCGTCCATAGGCCCGATCCCAGTCAAAATCCGGCCATACTGCCAAGACATAGGCACGCAACGCCTTGCCGTGCTGGATCTCTTCTACTTCCCATTCCTGTCCCAACCATTTTCTTGCCTCGGGATTTTCTGCATAGTATTCCAGCAAATTTCGGGTATAAAGATCCGAAAGGGTCTCTACAAAAGATGCTCCAGCCAACAAATAAAACCAGTCTGCATCATCAACTACGGCCGATCGTTCAATGCGGTCGTAGGGAATATCCTGTAGGGTCCAACGTGGGTGCCTTGGCGTTTGGGCCATGGGTTGTAGTTCTCCTGGAATCTATCCACTATCGAGCATAGTTTACATCGTAATCTTGTAGCGCGGCGGCCGCAAAGGCTGCGCGTCGTTTCTCACACTGGGGACATTGTCCGCAATGCTGGGCTTTTCCTAACAGGCAACTGTACGACAATTTCCAATTCATACCCAAGCTCTGCCCGAACCGGATGATCTCCTGTTTGGAGAGATCCTGAAACGGAGTCCGAACCTGCAAGCCCAGATGGCCGAGGGCCGTTCCCAGATCTGCCAAAAAATTCCCACGGGAACAGGCGTCGGTTACGGCATCATCGGCGGAGATTCCCAGAATGATCTGTTGGACAGCAAGGGCAGCAGCGGCACTGGCGGCAATGCTGATGGCCAGGAGGTTGCGGTGCAGCATGGGCACATGGAAGCGATGGGGCCGCAGGCGACCCAGTTCCTCTCCCAGATCGGCAAGCCCAAAACGCAGGGGCTCCAGAGCCAGGTTCTGACATTGGCTTTGGACATGTTGCCATTCTTGGTCGGCCGCCCGTTGCCCATAGTCCAGAAAGACCGGGCGAACGGGACCTTGGTGCAGGGCGAGCAGGAGGGTGCTGCTTTCGACCCCGCCACTGCAAAGTAGCAAGGATGCTGGCGAATTCCTGGAATAATGCTCTATGATCGCCATGCTTTGCTCCTTGAGGAATCTTTGTGGCAGTTACCCTGCAAGTCCATCCGCAAAATCCCCAACCCCGGCTGCTGGCCCAAGCCGTCGCGCAGCTGCGTAACAATGGCCTATTGGTCTATCCCACCGATACTTGTTATGCCCTGGGTTGCCGGATCGAGGCCAAGACTGCCCAGGATCGTTTACGAAGAATCCGGCAGTTGGACGTCTATCACGATCTATCCTTGCTCTTTGCTAGTATTTCGCAATTGAGCGACTACGCCAAGCTGGATGACCGAAATTTCGCCTTGCTCCGGCGGGCCTTGCCCGGTCCCTTTACCTTCATCCTCCCGGCTACCCATGATTTACCGCGTCGCCTCGCAGAACCGCGCAAGCGGAGTGTTGGGGTGCGCGTACCCCAAAGTCCGGTGGTACAGGCGTTGTTGGCCGAGTTGGGAGAACCCTTGATGAGTTCCACCTTGCAATTACCCGGCGAACCCAAGCCTCTCCAGGACCCTGACCAGATTATCGAAGCCGTGGGGAAGCAGGTGGACCTCTTGTTGCTCGCCGGTCCCGGGCAGGATCGCTGTTCCACGGTAATCGATCTCACTGCATGGCCGCCCAGGATGCAGCGTTTGGGTCTGGGTGACCCCGGTTTACTGGGATTGGATTGGCAGCAGGACGACAGCGAAGAGCGAGTCGGGGTATAGTCGCTCCCATGAGCGATTTTTCTACCATTCTTCGTCAACTGAGTATCTGGGCCATTCCGGTGCTCTTTGCCATTACCGTCCACGAAGTGGCCCATGGGTGGGTGGCGAGCCGTTTGGGTGATCCCACGGCCAAAAGGGCGGGCCGCCTGACCCTGAACCCCCTGCGTCATGTGGATCCCTTTGGTACTATCCTGTTGCCGGGAATCTTGCTCCTGCTCCATTCTCCCTTCCTCTTTGGGTATGCCAAGCCGGTGCCCGTGGACTTTGGGGCCTTGCGTCAACCCCGGCGGGATATGGTGCTGGTGGCGGCAGCTGGCCCTGCTGCCAATCTGTTGATGGCTATTTTCTGGACCGGTATTTTGTGGTTCGGAGTGCAGCTGAACGCGACCAGTCCCTATTTTGCCCAACCCCTGCAGCTCATGGGGCAGGCCGGCATCCTCATCAATGGGGTGCTGTTGCTTTTCAATTTGATCCCCATCCCCCCTCTGGATGGCGGGCGGGTGGCCGTGGGCCTCCTCCCGCCGCAAGCAGCCCTGACCTTGGCGCGGGTGGAGCCCTACGGCTTTCTCATCCTCATCGTACTCTTGTTTACCGGGATTCTTTGGCAGATTCTTGGCCCGATTTTCCAGATTTTTCAGCAGATCTTTTTTCATTTGGGAGGGCTTTGATGACGGCCATTGTTGTATCCGGGATGCGGCCCACGGGTCGTTTGCATCTGGGACACTATCATGGGGTCCTGAAAAACTGGTTGGCCTTGCAGGAAAATCGGGAATGTTATTTTTTTGTGGCCGATCTCCACGCGCTGACCACCCATTACGAACATCCGGAGGGCATCAGGAACTCTACTTGGGATCTGCTGGTGGAATGGTTGGCGGTGGGCCTGGATCCAGAAAAGGCCGTGCTCTTCATTCAGAGTTGGGTCCCCCAGCACGCCGAGTTAGCCCTTCTCTTGGGGATGATGACCCCGTTGTCCTGGCTGGAGCGGGTACCTACCTTCAAGGACCAGCAGGAGCAGCTGCGGGACAAAGACTTGGCGACCTATGGGTTCCTGGGTTATCCCGCCCTCATGAGTGCCGATATTCTTTTGTATGATGCGACGGAAGTTCCCGTAGGTGCCGATCAGGTGGCCCATCTGGAAATTGCGCGGGAACTAGCCCGACGCTTCAATAGCCTCTATGGCCGCACGGCCAGCGATCAAGCAGCCATCGAAGCGGGTTTGCAGGCCCTGGGCAAAAAGGCGCGACGAAGCTTGGAAAAGTTGCGGGAAGACTATCAGCGCGAGGGATCGCCACAGCTCCTCGCACAGGCCCAGGCGGTAGTGGCAGATGCTGCCAGCATTAGTGAGGTCACCCGCACGCTGCTGATGAATTATCTGGAAGGAAAGGGGCGCAGTATCCTGCGGGAACCCCAGGTCCTGCTCACTGCTGCCAGCAAAATGCCGGGTCTCGATGGCCGCAAAATGAGTAAATCCTACGGTAACACCCTGGGTCTGCGGGAAGAACCCGAACAGGTTCGCAAAAAACTGCTGACCATGCCCACTGATCCGGCCCGCGTCGGTCGCCATGATCCGGGTGAACCCGAACGTTGTCCCGTTTGGCCCTTTCATCAGGCGTACTCCAGTGTAGAGACCCAAGCTTGGGTTCAGGAGGGTTGCCGTAGTGCCGGCATTGGTTGTGTGGATTGTAAACAGGCCTTGGTGGAAAAGGTGTTGGCAGAGCAGGCACCCATTCGCGAGCGGGCCGATTATTGGGCCGCTCGTCCCGATGATCTTCGGCAAATCGCCGCAGCCGGGGCCCAAAAGGCCCGGGTAAAGGCGGCCCAAACCCTCGCCCGCGTGCAGGAGGTCATGGGTCTCGATGTCCATTGAGGCGATTTCAGCGCAGGCGGCGTCGGAACTGCCCGAGGGGCTCTATATCCCCCCCGATGCCCTGGAGATCATCGTCGATCGTTTTTCCGGACCCCTGGATTTGCTGCTGTGGTTGATCCGGCGGAATCGCATGGATATCCGTGATATTCCGGTGGCCGAAGTAACCAGACAATACCTCCATTATCTGGAGGAGGCCCGTCGGCGGCACCTGGAAATCGCTGCCGATTACTTGCTCATGGCGGCCTGGCTTGCGGAGATCAAGGCGAGGATGCTGCTGCCTGTCCCCCTGCTCGCCGACGAGGAATCGCTGGATCCCCGGGAAGAATTGGCAAGGCGCCTGCACCTCCTGGCAAAAGTGCAGGCGCGCGCCGATGCCCTTGCCCAACTGCCGCGTCTGGGTGCAGACTTTCTCCTGCCTACCCCCATTGCCCATGATCCTTTGCCGGTCAAGCCCCCCTTCCTTGCTGTGGAAAGACTGCAGGAACTGTATGTTGCCTTGCAGCAGCGTCGGCGCGCGCAAGCGCAAGCCCGTCCCCGTCTCGTGAACCCCTGGAATCTTCGCGAGCGACTCCTGCAAGTCCTGGCGTGTTGTCAAAACGCTGCTCGTCCATTGTCCTTTCGGGAGACACTGCGTAGCCGAGATCCACAGGAAATCGGATTGACCCTGCTGGCTATTTTGGAACTGCTGCGCCAGCGGGCTCTGCGCTTACTACGGCTGGAAGAGGACTGGCAGATCGTAGCCCCTGCCGATGACTGAAACACAATCTATCCTGGACACCCTCCTTGCGGCCCTGCTCTTGAGTGAGGAGGGGCTGGATCGCCAGGCGCTTGTGGAAATGGTCACCAGCCTTCATCCCCAAAGTGATTGCACAAAAGCCCTCGATGAACTGCTGCGCGCAGGCTGGGGACCCCTGGAATGCCGGGAGCAAGGCGGAAAAATCCAGCTGCGGCTGCGGCAGCGCTATCTTGCCCTTTTGCCCTTGCTTGGCCGAGACGTTGTTCGCCCACTACGCAAGGCGCTTCTGGAAACCTTGGCCATCATTGCCTACGAGCAGCCCATTACCCGCCCAGAAATCGAGTATTGGCGGGGCGTATCGGTGGCCACTGGCCTCCTGCAACAGTTGCAGGAACTCGGATGGATCGAGATCAAAGGGCATCGGGAGGGACCTGGTCGACCCGCTTTATGGGGTACTACCCGGGAATTTCTGCGCCATTTTGATCTCCCTTCTCTAGAGGCCTTACCGCTGCCCGATGAGCGCAATTCCCCATAAGCAAATATGATAATTTACTCGTGTTACTTTGATTTGACGGGAGCAAAGTACTATCCCATATTTCTGTATACCAGCAGGAAAAGTGAAATAATCTTTTTGTCTGCAGATCAAGGTGTGGCTTAACGGTTGCTGAGGAGCAAGATATGGCACATGTAGTGATTCTGGGAGCAGGAACAGGCGGCATGCCAGCTGCCTATGAAATGAAGCACGCGCTGGGTGCAGGGCATGAAGTCACCCTGATTAGCAGCAATGATTATTTCCAATTCGTTCCTTCCAATCCCTGGCTTGGTGTGGGTTGGTCCAAGCGGGATGACATTACCTTCCCCATTCGCCCCTATGTGGAACGGCGGGGCATCCGGTTCATCGACCAAATGGCAGAAAAGATCGATGCCGAAAACAACACCATTACCCTGGCCAATGGTCAGTCGGTTCACTACGATTACCTCATGATCGCCACGGGTCCCCGCTTGGCTTTCGATCTGGTTCCCGGTTCCGATCCCCACGAAGGCCCTGTGCAGTCCGTCTGCACTTCCGATCACGCTGAAATGGCCTATGGCAAGTATCAAGAACTTCTGGAAAACCCCGGCCCCATTGTCATTGGTGCCATGCCTGGAGCCAGTTGTTTTGGTCCAGCCTATGAG